>ENA-ORFA01000009-ORFA01000009.1-marine-metagenome-genome-assembly--contig:-NODE-9-length-136082-cov-5.889475_pt1 | contig 136082 bp, 120 predicted proteins | sample MGYA00248621_ERZ508587 | MGnify/ENA primary metagenome ERZ508587 (study PRJEB26250, sample SAMN06266239) | marine metagenome | isolation source: Columbia River Estuary | place: USA:Columbia River... | reverse complement strand
TGATCGATGTATTCAGAGAATTGAATTTGAATAATTTGAATTTTGTAACCTCTGCGGAAGCAATTCCGGTTAACTAACAAACACATGGCACAAATCGCAGAAAGCGGCGGTGGCGACCACGGCAAAGGCAAGAAAAGAGCAAAGAAAGCTTCGACACACGTTGACATGACCCCTATGGTCGACCTCGCGTTTCTCCTTCTTACGTTCTTCGTCTTGACCTCCACCTTTAGCAAACCTAAAGTATTGCCACTCGCATACCCCGCCAAACCAAAAATAGACGACCCTAAACCGCCTAAAGCAAACAACGTTGCCACTTTTATTTTGGCCGACGACAAAGTTTACTATTACCGTGGTGAATTCTATCCGAAATCTAAACCAGGACCAAACGGCCCTACTACCTTAGAAGAGGCTAATTTCGGATCGGGTGAAAATAGTGTGAGAAAATTGTTAGCTTCTTGGAACGAATACGTTATTAAGAATAAGGTTGAACTTGATAAGAAGCTAGACAAAAAACAAATTGCAGATACTACATATGAAAATAAGCTCAATGCGTTAACGGTGAGAAGAGAGGCTGTCAAAGTCTTGATCAAAACCGACGACAAAGCCCTCTGCAAAAGCTTTATTGATCTAGTCGACGAACTCAAGATTGCAAGTATTGGTGTGATCGCACCAACAGACTTGTCAGCCGGAGAGAAAGAATTGTTAAAAGCTAAAAACTAAGGTCATGACAGTCATTTATGTTATCGTCGCTCTTGTAACTGGTTTCTCCCTCTTCGATTACTACGTCAATCGCAACTGGGAAGCCATTACCTCTGTAAGCCGCAACGAAGCGGTTTTTGCTCAACGCAACCGCGAATATGGAGCTTATGTGCTCCGCAGCGGCTACAACAAACGCATGACGCTCATTTTGGGTGGCCTGGTTGCTTTTGCTGCCCTTGCGTTCGTTGCTTCTGTTATTATTAAAAATCTTCCCAAAGAAGAGAAACGCAAACCAAGAGTAAGCGATACCAACTTTACGGTTGCGCCTCCCAAAGAAGACGTTCCGCCGCCGCCGCCGCCTACTGCGCCGCCGCCGCCGCCAATGACGCAAACCCAGGCGTTTATGGCCCCTGTTGCCGAAGACGAATTCGTCGAAGAACCATTGGTATCTCAAGCGGAGTTGGAAACCGTTACCATCTCAACAGAAACCAATGAAGGCGACACAGACTGGGGCTTGCCTAACACACAAGAAGATGGCCCCGCAATGTCGGATAACACGCCTGTTTTTGAAGAAGTTGTGGAGGTCGCTGAAGAAGATGCAGAATTCCCTGGTGGTTATGAAAAACTCAATGCGTTTATCAACTCCACACTCAACTATCCTGACGAAGCCATTGAGCTTGGTGTCAAGGGCCGTGTAGTGGTTCGTTTCGTTGTCGAAAAAGACGGACGCATCTCTAATGCGAGTGTAGAGCGCCCAATTGTAGAATGCCCAGCATGTAACAAAGAAGCGCTTGCAGTGGTCAATAAGTTTCCGCCCTGGACCCCAGCCAAAAATGCTGGTCGCCCAGTACGCCTTTGGGTTCGCGTACCAATCATCTACGATACCCAATAGCATTCACTCACTTCAATCCCCATCTCGATGGGGATTTTTTTTCCCAAATAAATATGAAATACATACAACACTTTCTGGGTATTTTGGTCGTAGTCTTGTGTATTGGTTTTGCCATCACCCTACTCACCACAGACCTCATCGAAATGGAAGCTTGGCGCAAAAAGCTCATGGTAGTGGTTTTCCTCTGCTACGGGTTGTTCAGAGCTTTCAGGATCTATAAAGGCATCAAGTCCATTCAAAAATAAACGTCATGAAAAAACTCCTTCTCCTTTTTATCGGACTACTTGGCTTCAGCTCTTGCGACAACAATAACAATCCATTTGTATATCAAAAAGATGCGCATGGCCGTGGCAAAGCAAAAATCTTGGTAGAACAATCTTTTCAACCGCTTTTTGAAACTTCGATTGCTACTTTTATGAGCCAGTACCCCAGAGCTCGCGTCCAAGCCCAGTATATGGCAGAAAACGACATTATCGAAGCTTTTTATGCCAATAAATCCAAAACAATCGTTGTTACAAGAGATTTCAATGACAAGGAGAAAGCCTACCTCAAAAGCAAAAATGTTTCCTATCGCAGTGATAAGATAGCTACAGACGCAGTTGTACTCATTTTGCACCCGAGCAATACCGACACGATTTTAAGTGTGGAACAAATTAAAAATATGTTGAGCGGAGAGCAACCAAATCGCGCTTCCAACGCTACAACTAAACAAATTGTATTTGACCAAAATGGGTCTGCAAATTTCAATTTCATGACCAACATGTTGCAGCTTCAACAATTAGGTAAAAATGTTTCCGCATTAAATTCAAACCAAGAAGTGATCAATTACGTCAAAACCCACCCTAACGCAATTGGTGTAATCGGCCTCAACTGGATCTCCGATCAAGAAGACCCCGCCTCACTCGCCTTTATGGATGGGCTAAAAATAGCTTCGGTTTATCAAACTGATCCAGAAGCCGCATGCAAACCCCATGCTGGATTTATCTACACCAAAGAGTATCCACTGATTCGCGATATTTGGGTCATTAACAAGGGGCGACGTTCAGGTCTGAATACTGGTTTTGTATTGTTCATGAAGAAAGACGATAAAGGTCAGTTGATCATTCAGAAGTCTGGATTAGTTCCCGCACTAACTCCGGTAAGGCTCGTATTGCAATAATTCAAAAAATAATAATGGGCACAATTTTTGTATCCCAAAAAACTAGGCTATTTTTGGCCGGAAATTAAGTTAAATAAAATAGACATGAAACGCATACTACTCCTCGGTTCGCTTCTTATTTCAGGGTTGCACTTTGCACAAACCCTACAAGTCGCAAATGCCAAAACAGAAAATGAACGCTACCGCGATGCCATCAACGATTTTAAAAAACTCGTGGCTGCAGACCCTATCAATGGCGAAAACTATTTCTACTATGGCGACTGCTATTTTGAAATGGAAGAAGTTGATTCAGCCAAAATGATGTGGAGAAAAGGCTTTGAGGTAGACAAACTGCGCGCGCTACCGCTCGTTGGTTATGGTCGTGTACTTTGGCTAGAGGGCAAAACAACAGAAGCCAAAGCGGAGTTTGCTAAAGCGCTTTTGATGACCAAAAAAGACAAATTGAAAAAAGCTGAGGTCATTCGCGGAATTGTAGAAATTTATGTGGAAGCCCCTACTAAAAATCTCGATGAGGCACTTGTCTTGATCGAAGAGGCCATTCTTAAAGATCCAAAAAACGAAGACAATTATTTGCTCAAAGGCGATGCCCTTTATGCACGCAATTCTTCTGATGCATCAGAAGCACTCAAGGCTTATAACCAAGTATTGGTTATCAATCCGAAATCTCCAAGAGGAATCGTGCGCAAAGCGCTCATTTATCAGCGTGCTCGCAACGAAGCTGAAGCGAACAAAATGTACAACGAAGCCAAAGGAATCGATCCTACGTATGCGCCAGCTTACCGTTTGAACGCAGAGCTCTACATGATGTTTGGTAAAAACAAACAAGCAATCGAGAACTGGGAAAAATACCTCGAACTCAATAACAATCTCGAATCAAGATACCGTTATGTCAATGCGCTTTACGGCGGAAAACAATGGTGCGAGATGATTCCGCAACTCGATATCCTCACCGCAGGAAACATGAATAATTTCTTTATCCAACGTTTCTATGCGTTTGCTTATAACGATTGCACAAAGGATAGCTTGGCTTTAGACAAAGCGCTCAGCGCAAGCGACCGCTTCTTTGAGATGGTTCCTAAGGACAAGATCAACTACCAAGATTACAAACTGAGAGGTACCATCTATCAGAAAAAAGGTCAGGACAGTCTTGCCATTATTGCCTTTGAACAAGCTGCAGCCATCAACGACGCCGCTTACAAAGAACTCGCAAATGACTTGCTCAAATTGTACAACAAAAATAAAATGTACGAAAAGGTCATTAGTGCCTATGACGTGCGTCGCCAAAAAAATGGCAAACTACTTGCCCAAGAAGAGTACGACCTCGGTAAAGCTTATTACTTCGGACGCAATGACTACAAAACCGCAGACAGCATCTTCCAGGTGGTGATCAAAAACGACTCAACGTATGTGCCGGCGCACATCTATCGCGGTCGTTCCAACTACAAGATGGACACCAACAACGAGAAATGGTTGGCCTTCCCTTACTACCTCAAGGTAACTGAAATCGTCAAACCTGAAGACCGCAGCCAAGCTTCAAAAAAGGCGTTTGTTCTTGAAGCGCTGCGCTATGTTGCGGATTACTATTCGAAGTCTGCTAACAAAGACCTCGACAAAGCAAAAAAGTATTTTGAAGAAATCTTGTTGGTAGAGCCTACCGATCCAGTAGCTAAAAAAGCACTAGGTATCAAAGATCCAACTCCGGCGCCAACAACAACACCAAAACCAGCTGCGCCGGTTCGCAACTAAACACAAGCTCAATTGAATTAAAAAGGGCGGCCCTTCGGGCCGCCCTTTTTGATATAAGTATATTGCACTTACTGCTGCAAACTCAAGTAGCGTGCTACGTATTTACCGATGATGTCAAACTCCAAATTGACGTGATCACCTACTTTGATTTGCTGGAAGTTGGTATGCTCATAGGTGTAAGGAATAATGCAAACAGAAAAACTACCTACTTGCGCATCGACAACCGTTAGGCTGGTACCGTTGACGGTAATTGAACCTTTTTCTACGGTTACAAAAGATGCTGGGTGAGTAAACGTAAAGCGCCAAGAACCGTTTTCGTCTAGAACTTCTGTGCAAGTGCCGATGCAGTCTACATGGCCCTGAACCATATGCCCATCGAGCCTTCCGCCGAGTTGCATACAGCGCTCCAAATTGACATGCGTGCCAACTTGCCAAGTACCTAAATTCGTTTTGAGAAGGGTTTCGTGAATGGCTGTTACGACATGCTGTTGTTCGTTTTGAGCTACAACAGTAAGGCAGCAACCGTTGTGCGCCACACTTTGGTCAATTTTCAGTTGACCCGACAACCCGGCGGCAATTGTAAAATGGATATTGCCCGCCTCTTTATCGATGGCAACTACTTGCCCAACTTCTTCGATGATACCTGTAAACATGTTGCAAACTTACGGAAAGTTAAGCGCTCATGCACAAATCTTGCAACACGAGTTGCAGGGTGGTACGATTCAGGTAGGTATTGGACGTGATTTGGAAAACGATATCGATGAAAACACCGGCCGCAAGTTCTTGCTCAAATGCAGCCAAATTAAATCCGATGGCATCGATGCTTACTTGAGAACCTTCCTGAATCAATTTGAGCTTGAGGTGTGCGCCTTTGAGCACTTTATAGTCCAAAACTAAACAGTTCTTGGCAACAAAAACAGGGTGCAGATTGCCTGGCCCACAGGGCTCAAAGGCCGAAAGGATTTGTAAGATGCGCGGAAAGTGCAGCTGCGGATTCGAACCTAATTCTTTGAATTCAAGTGGTGTGTCGATATCTATTTGCCTCTGTAATTGTTGGCCTGAAAGCGCTGTAGCAACAGCTGTTTCAAATGCGTCTTTGAAAGCGTCGAGGTGCTCTGGCAAGAGCGAAAGGCCAGCTGCAAATTGATGCCCTCCAAATTGCACGAGATGTTGCTGACATTGCTCGAGTAGTTCGTAAAGGTTGAGGGGCTGCATACAGCGCGCAGAGCCCGTAAGTACTCCGTTAGACTCGGTGAGTACTATTGTTGGTCGGTAGTGTGTTTCGATCAAGCGCGAGGCCACAATGCCAACAACACCTTTGTGCCAATTCGGATCGTAAACTACAGTTGTAAATTGAGTGTCAAAATTTGGATCGGATGTAATTTGCGCTAATGCCTGTGCCGTATTTTCTTGATCGAGCGCACGGCGGGTGGTGTTGTCGGTGTTGATTTCGCTGGCGAGCGCCTCGATTTCTTTTTGATCGGTGCTGAGCATCCAGTCGACAGCACGCTTTCCGGAAGCGATACGGCCAGCTGCGTTGATGCGAGGCGCCAGTACAAAAACGATGTCGCGCAAGGAAAGTGGCAAGGATTTAGAGGCCAGCGCTAAAATGGCCAAGAAAGCGGGTCTAGGAGCTGCATTTAATTGGGTCAGGCCTCGGGCACAAAGCACACGGTTTTCGCCGAGCAGCTCTACGATATCGGCGCCTATGGCCAAGGCCACTAAATCTAGGCTCTTGAAGAGTTGCTGCTCGTCTCGTTGCAAAAATTGATAAAGACCTTGAAGTAATTTGAAGGCCACACCACAACCCGAGAGTTCGGCATAGGGGTAAGCACACGCAGCTTGCTTTGGATTGAGAATGATTCCGGGCGGCAAAGTGCTATCTGGTTGGTGATGGTCACAAACAATGATATCAATTTGCGCCTCATGGGCACGAGCAAGCTGTGTATGTGCTTTGATGCCGCAATCGAGGGTAATGAGTAAGTCATAACCTGCTGCAATGGTGTAGTCGATTCCGGCAGCACTAACGCCATAACCTTCTCGATAGCGATCTGGAATATAATAAGAGCACTCCAAACCCAACTCGGCTAGCTGCTCTGCCATCAGAGCCACTGCTGTAGTGCCATCGACATCGTAGTCGCCATAAAGTAAGACTTTCTCTTGGTAGGTGATTGCTTGCGACAATCTGGCAACTGCAGCGCTCATGTTGTGCATGAGAAAGGGGTCGTGTAGGGTACCTTGTTGAGGCTTGAAAAATACCTGCGCTTGTTCGCGACTTTCGATACCTCTTTGCAGGAGCAGTTGCGCCACAAAATGCGGAATTTTAAGCGCTTCCGAGAGTTGGGCTACAGCAGTGTAGGGCTTTTGGGCCCGGATTTTCCAGGTTGGATTCATGTCGTAAAGGTAAACGAATTGGCGCCGAATGCCTTCCGTTAATCTACGTAAGAGAGCTTCAACATATTGGACCCCCCTAAATCTTCTAGCGGAATGGACGCTACGTTGATCACGACATCACCAATTTGAAGATGGCCTTCTTCTTTCATGATGTACTTGATGTCGGCGATGGTGTGGTCTGTTGAAATGCGTTTGTTGTAGTAAAAGGCCCTGACGCCCCAAACCAAATTGAGTTGGGTGAGTATCTTACGGTTACTTGTGAACACAAATATTGGCGACGCCGGACGCTGCGATGCAATTTTATAGGCGGTATAGCCAGAGAAGGTCATGGTGATGATGGCGTCTGCTTCTACGCGCTGTGCGAGCCTGCAAGCGTTGAAACAAATAGAGTCTGATATGAAGCGTGGGTTTCCTTTTGGCGGCAATTCTTCTTTGTGGTACATGCTCGGATGCTTCTCCATTTCTGCGATGATATTGGCCATCGTTTGCACAACTTGAACAGGGTACTGACCTACAGAGGTTTCGCCAGAAAGCATAACGGCATCTGCGCCATCCAGTACGGCATTGGCAACGTCGTTGACCTCTGCACGGCTCGGCGTGAGGCTGTTGAGCATGGATTCCATCATTTGGGTCGCGACAATGACTGGTTTGGCCTTTGACACAGATTTGCTGATGATCATTTTTTGAATCAGTGGCACGTTTTGATAGGGTATTTCGACACCGAGATCGCCGCGGGCTACCATCAACGCATCGCTTTCTTCGATGATTTCGTCGATGTTTTCTAACGCTTCTGGTTTTTCAATTTTGGCAACAACCTTTGCAATGCTGCGTTTTTTCGCAATTCGCGCTTTGAGGTCTTTGATGCAATTGGCAGTGCGCACAAAAGAGAGTCCGATCCAGTCAACACCTAATTTAAGCGCATAATTGAGGTCTTCGATGTCTTTTTCGGTAAGCGAAGGCATGGAGATTTTGGTATTCGGGAAATTGACCCCTTTTTTGGAGCACAACAACCCGCCTTGGATCACCTCGCAGCGAATTTTATCTTTTTTATCCGTTTCTATAACCGACAACACGAGTTTGCCGTCGTCGAGTAAGATGCGTTCACCGGGATTGACATCTCGGGGTAACAAATGGTAATTGATCGAAAAACGTTTGTTGTTGCCGAGTACTTTGTCGACGACAATTTCGATTTCCTGACCCACCTCAATGAGCACTCCATTGTTTTCCATTTCGTGGGTGCGGATTTTCGGGCCTTGTAGATCGGCTAAAATGGCAACATTTAAACCCAATTCGTCGTTGAGCTCTCGGATCAGTGCCACTGCTCCGGCGTGATCTTGATGGCTACCATGAGAAAAATTGAGGCGACAGACATTGAGACCTGCGCGCATCATGTCGGCAAGAATTTCTTTTTTGAGTGAGGCTGGGCCCATTGTGGCCACAATTTTGGTTCTTTTCATGCTAGCTTGTAAAGTAATCTAAAATATCAAATTCTTCGTGGTTAAACGAAAAAACAGCGACAATGCCGTTTATACTTCTGAGTTTGTCAATGAGTGCGTCTGGTTCATGAGAGAAGTTGTCTTTTAGAACCAAAAAATAGTCAATCATTGGGCGGTCTGCTTGCAATAGCTGCTGGTCTTGTTTGTTCTTAATCAAAAAAAAACGCGTCAAAAGCTCTTGATCTTCGTAAAAAAAGTAACTAAACTCTTGTTGTGACTTTATCTTGGGTAGATAGACCTCAAAGCGTTCTTGCTCTTTTTCTAAGTGAATGTCTAGCATTTGGTTGAGTTCCCAAGTGAGTCGGTAATCGGCAAATGCAGTAGAAATTCCGTAAACTTCGAAGGGTTGTTCGTCGTCGAGGGTGAGTTCGTATTTTTTAACTTTTCCCATTCGCCTCAAATTTACTCAATAAATAGCAAACCACACATCAACAATTGATTGTCAATTCATTTATTCTCGTTAAAGTTTCTGCTGTTCTTTAATGCTTAAATTTGTGTATAGAAAATAACCGCATGCGCCAACACCTCTCCTTTCTTTTTAGCTTCGTTTTTATCCTGATGCAAGCTTCCGTATTTGCTCAGCCAGACAAAATGATCACCAACCGAGACAACTACTTTTGGCAGTTCGGACTCGCCTGGACTACCACCGACGACGACGGCCAAGAGCTCAATCCAATGCCTATAGATCAGCTGCATGGCTTGCCGTTTCCTTCCCGACTTTATGTGGATCGCTTTATTTACAACGGCTGGAGTGCCGAAGCGGTTTTAGGAGCACAAACGTATCAAGCGGATAGAATGGTCAATGATTCTATCGGCGTAACGGGCTTCATTGGTTATTTTGATGCCGCACTCAAGTATTCATTTTACAAACAACTCGGCCGCGGTGCCATTGACCCGTATTTAGGCTCTGGGCTCGGTTTTAGTCTCCGTTCAGCAGATCCAAAACAAAGTGCGCCCCTACTCACACCCACTGTAAATTTATCTGCAGGTTGTACCTTTTGGCTCAGCAAGCAAATTGGCTTGCAGGCCCAAGGCGTTTATAAGTTTGGTTTGGTGGATATCCTCGGGAGTTCTTCTTATGCACAATACAGTTTAGGGCTGGTGTACCGCATAGAAAAAACCGACGGCTATAAAAGTGATTTTCACAAGCCCAAATACAAGCTACCTCGCAAACCATCCCGCATTAAAGTCGAGAAGTCTGGCGACGAATCTTAGTTAGAGATGGTCATGCGCTTTTTAGTCTCCTGATCAGCGGTGACAATCCCGTAATAAAAGACCCCATTTGGCAATTGCAGGCTATCGAAGCGCAAAATATGTCCACCTTTCTCAAAAGTTGCATTCGCAAGTTCTTGAATGAGTGCATTATTTTGCCAAATAGCAAACCGGACCTCCGTAGCATCTGGACATACAAAATAAAATGCCAACTCACCAGAAGCAGGTTCTTGGTCGAGGTTATATAACTCGCAGTAATCTTTGTGCGTGACTTGTCCGCGTTGAAATTTCCGGAGTAGTGCACGGTAGCCAATAATCGCTAATAAAATCAGAAGTGTGACAAATAAAAATTGGATAATTGCTTCCATTATAAAGAGATAATACCCGGAATAAGCGCTGCGCGTTCATAAACGGCAATGATGTCTGCTGCAGAAAGCATGACCTCTTTGGCGCTCAGACTGACGTATTTGCCCGATCCAGAATGATGGTAACTGATTTCACTGTTGGCATCAAAAAGCGCTGTTACTTGCGCTAAATGATGGTTGTCATTGGGAACGATGAACTTGAATAAATACACATTTGGCCATTCTTGTTGTTCGAGTTGTGCTCGCAGTGAGTCAAAAGTTCCCATGTGACAAAATTACGAACTTGCGTTAGACCAAAGCAATCAATTTTTATATTTGTTTCAATGCGTCTTTATCACCTCTTTCTTGTAGCCATCGGATTCATATTGCTGGCTTTCGTTTATTGGCCTTCAGAGCCCACATTTAGTCCCTTGAGCGCCCAACTTGCATCGGCAAACACAACAGCGCTTCCCGAGACTGATCCTCATTTATATACCGCTCAGTTGAATAATTATTTGTCGCAATACATGGACCGCTCCGTGAAACAAGGCATTCAGCCAGTGGCCAATACTCAAGGCTTGCGCAAAGCGTTTCGCGCCAAAAAACTCGTGTTGGTACAAGCACAAAAAGGCTATGTACTCGATACTTTTCAATATTCTTACGCTATGCTCACGCCCTATGCCGCACAAATTCTTCAGGAAATTGGCGCTGCATTCAAAGATTCCATCGCTCAAAGCACGCTTTCAGATTGCGAGCTAGTGGTCACCTCCATGACCCGAACCAAGCACACAGTTGCCAAACTCATGCGCAACAACCGCACTGCAGTACGCCGCAGCCCACACCTCAATGGGAACAGTTTTGACATTTCCTTTTCCAGATTCAAGGCTTCCAAAACACTTTCCTCCATTGAAACAAAATATTTACAGACCATGATTTCGCGCATCCTGTTGCGCTTTAAAAAGGACATCAAGATTTGGGTCACCTTCGAGGCTCACGAAGAATGCTTACATGTTGTTGCTAGAAAAGGCTTATAAATTGTAAATTTGCCCATGCATTTGGGACTCCTCTTCTTTTTATTCATCTGTTTTCAAGGATTTTCACAAAAACAACTCGAAGCCAAATTCACTTCAGAAAAAATCACCATTGACGGTTTGCTCAATGAGACATCATGGTCAGCGCAGCCCGCGCTAGAGCCATTTATCCAAATCAAACCCGAACCAGGCCAAGCATCAAAAAGTAAAACGAGCGTTCAATTATGCTACGATCAAGATGCATTGTACTTCGCTATTTTCTGCGAAGATCACCCAGACTCTATTTCCAAGGTGCTCTCGCTCCGCGATGATTACAACCCCAACTGCGACATCATCGGCATTTTCCTAGATACCTACAACGATAATCAGAATGGCTTTTATTTTGGACTCACCAGCCGAGGTGTGCAGCTAGACGCCAAAATTGTAGGCAACGACTACAATGACAAACTCAATTTAGTCTGGCATAGTGCCGTAGAAATTGTATCGAACGGCTGGATAGCTGAAATACGTATCCCCTACTCTGCACTGCGTTTCCCTCAAAAAGAGGTCCAAGACTGGGGCGTGAATTTTGGGCGGCAAATTGCCAGAAATCGCGAAGAAGCTGCTTGGGTAGCCGTTAATCCAGATCTCGAAAACATGCTCCTTGAGAGTGGAGACATTACCAATGTCAGAAATATCACCCCGCCACTGCGTTTGGCCTTGATTCCGTACGTATCTGCCTATGCAGATGAAGTGAGGCAAGAAGACGGTTCCAAGGACTTATTGCGTTCGTTCAATGGCGGCATGGATGTCAAATATGGCCTCAATGAAGCGTTTACCCTCGATCTCACATTGGTTCCGGATTTTGGACAGGTAGTTTTTGACCAACAAGTTCTCAATTTGACGCCTTTCGAGGTACAGTTCAATGAAAATCGGCAGTTCTTCACCGAAGGAATGGAGCTGTTCAATAAATCTGGCATTTTTTACAGCCGCCGAATTGGCATCCAGGCACCCAATAAAGTGACCCAAACCATGCTGACGCCAAACGAGTACCTTGAAAATGTTCCGGGCTCTTCGCAGCTTTACAACGCTTCCAAAATTTCGGGAAGAAACAGCAAAGGTCTTGGAATTGGGGTCTTTAATGCCGTCAATGCCGAACAAATCGCAACAGCGGTATCAACCATTGACGGAAGCAAACGCGAGGTCCTTGTTTCTCCTCTTACGAACTACAACGTTTTGGTTTTTGACCAAAACCTAAAGAATAATTCCTCAGTTACCTTCACCAATACCAATGCATGGAGAGCAGGCTCTTTCTATGACGCCAACGTGTCTGCCTTCAATTTCAACCTCAACAGCAAAGACAACAATTACAATATCAACGGAAAAGGCATTCTTTCTGCCCAACTTGACCAACAAACGACACTAGGCCATAATTTGAATTTGAACCTGCAAAAACAGCGCGGCTCACTGATTGGGGGCATTGGTTATCTAGAAGAGTCAGACACCTATGACCCCAACGACCTCGGGTTCAACTACAACAATAATCGAAGAGTTTTTGAGGCGAGCATGGCCTACCGCGATTTTACGCCAAAATGGGACCGACTCATGAAATGGAGCATCAATGCGAATGTAACCCAATCTTATCTTTATGAGCCCAATGCTTTTTCAAGTAATATGGCCACCCTCAATTTCTTTACCGTGACCAAGAAATTCAATGCCTTTGGTGGTAATGGCGGCGCAACCCTCAAACCAACTCAAGATTATTTTGAACCTCGGACCGACGGAGCGGTTTTTACCATTCCTCAGTTTTACTTTTTCAATACTTGGTTCTCTACCAACTACCAAAGAAAAGTAGCTATAGATGCTGGCGGGAGTATGAATCAGTATATCGGCAATCCTTGGAAACAATACGCCTATAATTTTAGCCCCAGACTACGCCTTTCCGACGCTATATTTTTGATTTACTCCTTTGAAAAAGAATTGCAATACAACAACCTTGGTTACGCCATTCCTTTTGCAACACCAGCCATGAGTTATCAAGGCATCCTATTTGGCCAACGCAACCGCAACACCACCGTTCAAGCAATAGCACTCGATTACATCATGACCAACCGAATGTCCTTGAGTTTGCGCCTCAGACACTATCGCTCCACCTTACAATATGAAAGCTTTTCTTTACTTCAAGAAGATGGCAGCCTGAGCTTATTACCAGATTTCAATGGCCTTACCACCGAAGGAAAATCAGCCTACGACATCAATTATAATGCTTTCACAATTGACCTCGTATACCGCTGGGTGTTTATGCCGGGTAGCGAGATCAATATTGTATGGAAAAACTCTGTCTTTGCGAGCAACGACGCGGTCAATGTTGCTTATTGGCAAGACCTCTCGAGCACCCTCCAAACCAATGCACTCAATAGCTTCTCGTTTAAGCTCATTTACTGGCTCGACGCGCAGCAACTGCGCAAAGACCGCAGTATCTTACCACGCTGAGTATTCGCCGTCACCGTAGACATACGCGCGGTCACTGACGCTATTTGGCTCCTCCATGGAAGTATAAGGGAAAACCACCTGGCCGTTCCAGATGACACACTTGCCAGTAGGAACCGCAATTTGCAGTTCTACCTCTTGGTCGCGCATGCGGTCTTTGGCTGGATAAGAAAATCCACTTGCAAATGAAAGTTGGCCCGTTGCCAATTCACACGGGAAATCGATGTGTGCCGCCCGTAAATTTGCTTTGTAATAAGATGCTCCATTGGCCTTTTTCACAATTTTCACATGAAAAAGTGTGTCTGTAGAGGCGCTGTAATTTACTGCAATTCCGCTAATAAAAATGCGGCCATTATGTGCTAGTATGATGCCTTGGTCAGGATTTTTACTGGGTCTGTATCCTTGATGATACGCATTCGCATTCAAATTAGCTGCACCATTCAAATGTAAATCGGTTGATATATCAAGACGCAAAGAATCGCCAGTGTAGGTTCCAATTTCCTTACTGAGCTCACCTTCTATCGCAAAAGACTTACCTGTGGAGACACCAACAAAAATGAGTAATACAACACCACAAACTGCTGCAATACTAAATGCCAAGTAACCGCCACGCAACCATTTGGCCTCAAATGTAAATAACAAACGAATTCCGGTTAGCATACTTGATAGGCCGACAGCATATCCAATGAGCGCAACGCCCAAATAAATAAATTGATTCAACTGACTTGTTTCAAAAAACAATGCACTCAACTCACCTAAAGACGTGAATTCACCATTGATTTGGGCAGGAATAAGCTTCGGATCAATAAAAATAAATATAGAAAGTGTAATCAAGACTGCAAGCCCCCACAATACCATCAATGAACCCAACACCTTCTTGATGAAATTCACAAATCTGTTTGTGCGCTCGCTCATTCCTGAACCCGTTCTAAATTGTTGTGTCCATTTCTTCGTATTTTTTTCAACGCGTTCAGTGGCTTCTTTAAACTCCGTTTTAATGCTCTCCACATTTACTGCTCTTCCGCGCATCTGTAGTTTTTCACTGGCAGTAAGTGCTCGCGGTGTTACGATCCAGAGGATGATGTAAATCGGTATACCCGAACCAAAGGCCATCGTAAACAGCACAAAGAAAATGCGGACAAACACGATATCTATATTGAAATACGCTGCCACGCCACCTGCTACACCACCCAAAATAGGATTCTCTGGATCTCTAAAAAAGCGTTTGTGTGCAGCCATTGGTTCGGTACTTTCAGCTGAAGTTTGACCTGTTGATGTCGGTTCTTCTTCACCAAAAGCCTCTGGGCTCCCTAGCAATTGGATGATTTGCTGAATTTGTTCCAACTGCACAACTTGTTGGTTGGTGACTTTTTCTTGGAGCAGTTCAACAATGCGCAACTCAATATCTTGTAAAATCTCATCTTTTCCCTCTTCGTGCTGCAGCACGCTTGCGAGGTCATTGAGGTAGTTGCGGAGTTGGTCGTAGGCTTGTTCTTCTAAAATAAAAGCAAAACCTTGGATATGAATGGAAACTGTTTTATTCATGATTTGGTAATTTGAGTAAGTAATGAGACCGCTTGCTGTAATTCTTGCCAAGTATGCGATAGATCCGTATAAAATTGAGTGCCTTTTGGGGTAATGCAGTAATATTTACGCGGCGGACCCGACGTAGATTCTTCCCAACGGTAAGACAATAATTCCAGATTTTTGAGCCGCGTTAATAACGGATACACTGTTCCTTCAACAACCAGCATTTGAGCACCTCTAAGCTTCTCTAATATTTCTGATGGGTAAGCCTCACCTTTATTGAGGATACCCAGTATGCAATATTCCAAGATACCTTTGCGCATTTGAGATTGTGTATTTTCTACATTCATCTTTCTAATTTTATACAAAGTTATATGTTTTATTCTGTATTATGCAATACATAGTACTTTAAAAATAAAAAAGGCGCCTTTATGGCGCCTTCTAAATTCATTTTATATACCTCTATTTCAAGCATTTGAAGTAATCAAACGGCTCTTGGCAAGCATTGCATTGGTAATGCGCTTTACAGGCTGTGCTGCCAAATAGACTCACCATTCGGGTGTCTTTGCTGTTGCATTTGGGGCAGGCTACGCGAGGTGGCTCTGAAAAAAGAGCGCTTTTATCGGGTTCGTTGACCGGAGGTGCAATGCCATAGAGCCTTAACTTCTGGCGTCCCTCTTCCGAAATCCAGTCTGTAGTCCAAGCTGGGCTCAGAACATGCTTGACCTGTGCATTTTCAATACCTTTCTCTTTGAGCTTTGAAAGTATATCTGCTTCGATTTGCTGCATGGCAGGGCAGCCACTATAGGTTGGCGTGAGTTCTACAAACCAAGTTTGGTCTTGAAAATAAATTTGCTGCACAACTCCCAAATCGGTGATGGTCAGGACGGGAATTTCAGGGTCGCTGACTTCTTCTAAGTAACTGCGAATGTCGGCAGCACTTACCATTCCATATTTGGATAAGCGCGCTGCATGTACTGCAAATCAGAAAGGATATAGCCCATGTGCTCTGAATGTCGACCTTCTCTTCCGCCATCGAATTTCCAGTCGTTGGTTGGTATCTGAAGTGTAGCCTCAGAAAGCACATTGGTCACGGTAGAGAGCCATTGCGTTCTGATTGCAGACAAAGCAGGAACCTTTCCTTCTGCTTGAAGGGTTTGGTCCACTTCGTTTTCATAGAATAATTCGTTGGTGTAGCGCCACAAATGATCAATCGCGGCTTGGGCGCGCTGATGAGATTCGTCGGTGCCGTCGCCCATGCGAATGACCCATTCGGAAGTATGTTTGAGGTGATAGCGCGTTTCTTTCACGGATTTGGCCGCAACGGCAGCCAATTGCGCTACAGGGCTCTGCATCAAAGCTTCGTAAAATGGCAAACGAAAAGCATCAAAGAAGAACTGACGCAAAATTGTCATGGCGAAGTCACCGTTTGGCTGCTCAACGAGCAAAATGTTTTTGTATTCGTTTTCGTAGCGCAGGTAGGCCAGCTGATCATGGTTTTTGCCGGTGCCTTCGAGCTCTGCTGCAAAATCGTAGAGGCTGATTGACTGACCAATGAGGTCTAGTGCAATGTTGGTCATAGCGATGTCTTCTTCGAGAATCGGACCATGGCCGCACCATTCACCCAAGCGTTGGCCGAGAATGAGGCTATCGTCAGCGATCCGAAGAACGTATTCAAAAAGTGCGGGTTGCTGCATCTTTACATGTGTTTAACGCCATCTGGCACTTCGTAAAACGTAGGGTGACGGTAGATTTTGGTATCAGATGGTTCGAAGAAAGCGTCTGCTTCATCGATGTCAGTGGCGTGAATATGCGCAGATTCCACGACCCATATACTGATGCCCTCAGAGCGACGGGTGTATACGTCGCGTGCATTTTCAAGTGCTAAGGTAGCATCTGGTGCGCGCAAGCTTCCGACGTGTTTGTGGTTGAGGCCTTGTTTGCTGCGGATAAATACCTCCCAAAGAGGCCATTCGTTTGTTGACATTTGCTGTTGAATTGATTATGCTGATTGTTTCATGGCGCGTTTCTTGGCAAAAGCAGTGGCCGCTTCGCGCACCCACATCCCTTCTTCTTTGGCTTTGACTCTTGCCGCTAAGCGTTCTTTATTGCAAGGGCCGTTTCCTTTAACCACTTGCCAGAATTCGTCCCAGTTGATCTCGGAGAAATCGTAATGGCCACGTTCTTCATTCCACTTTAAGTTTGGATCTGGAATGGTAAGACCTAAAATTTGGGCTTGCTCCACGGTTGCATCTACAAAACTCTGACGCAGTTCGTCGTTGGTGAAGCGCTTGATTTTCCATTTGATGGATTGGTCTGAATGAGTAGACGCGGCATCGCTCGGGCCAAACATCATGAGGGCTGGCCACCAAAAACGATTCATGGCATCTTGCGCCATTGCTTTTTGTTGCGGGGTGCCACTGCAGAGCTTCATAAGCGATTCGTATCCTTGGCGCTGATGAAAAGATTCTTCTTTGCATATTTTTACCATAGCACGCGCATAGGGGCCATAAGAGGTGCGGCACAGTGCTACTTGATTCATGATAGCTGCGCCATCTACGAGCCAACCAATGGCACCGATGTCTGCCCATGTAAGCGCTGGGTAATTAAAAATGGAAGAATATTTCGCTTTACCGCTATGTAGGTCATCGATGGTTTGTTCTCTGCTCGTACCAAGTGTTTCAACCGCTGAGTATAAGTAGAGACCATGGCCAGCTTCATCTTGTACCTTTGCCAACAAGACAGCTTTGCGTCTCAAGTTAGGGGCGCGGGTAATCCAGTTGCCTTCGGGAAGCATTCCAACTATCTCTGAATGTGCGTGTTGAGAAATCTGACGAACCAAGGTTTGACGGTATTCATCGGGCATCCAGTCATTGGGCTCTATCTTGATTTCTTTGTCAATTTTCTCCTGAAAACGTCTTTCTTTTTCTGCTTGGGTCATGGTATCTTTATTTCGATGAAACAAATATAGAAAATTACTACGCCTTCAAAACATGATTGTCGTCAGTTTGTTCATTGATAAGTGTTAGTTGAGGCTTGCGCATTATTGCTTACTTTTGACCCTGATTATTCACGATTATGTCTACGCAGTTTCATCCCTTAAAAGTCACCGACCTTCAGCGAGAAACAGAAGGTTGTGTTTCAGTGGCGCTTGGAGTGCCCACTGAGCTTCAATCTCAGTTCACTTTTTTATCTGGTCAGTACCTGACTTTTAAAACAATCATTGATGGCGAAGAACTCAGAAGGTCTTACTCTTTGTGCAGTGCACCCCATGAAAACGAATGGCGGGTGGCCATCAAAGAAATTCCCAACGGGAAATTTTCTTCTTTTGCCAACCAACAACTTCATATTGGCGACACCCTAGAGGTGATGGCCCCAATGGGTAATTTTAAATTTGAGCCCCAACTAAACGCCAAGCATCACTACGCATTATTTGCAGCTGGAAGCGGCGTGACCCCAATTTTCTCTATACTCAAAACCATTCTGCAAGGAGAACCAGAAAGCACCGTCACCTTGTTTTACGGAAACAAGGGTTTAGCGGAGGTCATTTTTAGAGAGGAAATCGAAGCGATCAAAAATCGGTTCTTGAACCGCCTCAATCTCGTTCATGTATTCTCCAGAGAAAATATAGGTGTTCCGTTGCTCAAGGGCCGCATAGACGCGCAACGCACCAAAGATTTACTTGCTGCATTTCTCAAAAACCAAACCATTGATGCAGCCTATATCTGTGGCCCCCAGGACATGATTTTAGCCGTCAAAGATGAACTCACCGCATTCGGACTCACACCTCAGCAAATTCATTTCGAGTTGTTCCATGCAGCACCAATCGAAAAAAAGGATGCCGGCCCAACATCTACCGAGTCATCATTTGATTCGCACATCGAACTCATCATGGATGGCGAAGTCACAGACTTTTACCTGTCTTCCGATGGGCCTAGTATTTTAGATGCTGCCTACAAAGCTGGTGCCGATGCTCCGTTTGCCTGCAAAGGTGGCGTTTGTTGCACCTGCAAGGCCAAAGTGCTGCGCGGAGAAGTCAGCATGGATGTCAACTACGCACTTACACCAGAAGAAGTAGAACAAGGATATGTGCTCACCTGTCAAGCGCATCCAAAAAGTAACGATGTACTCATCTCATTTGACGACTAAATATGGGTTTATTTGACCGCTTTAAATCAAACAAAGCAACTGCCTTACCTAAAGGCGCACATTTGTTAACTGTAAAATCCGTGCAGGCGCTGAGCCCCGAAGCCGTTCAAATTCAGTTTACAGTGCCTACAGAACTCAGCCAGCAATTCAAGTTTCAGGCCGGCCAATACCTCACATTGGCACTGGACATCAATGGCGAACAGCTGCGCAGGTCCTACTCTATTTGTAGCAGCACAGCAGAGGAGCTCAGTATTGGTGTCAAAGCAATTGCTAATGGAAAGGCCTCCAATTATCTGCAAAAAATCAGCACCGGAACCGAAATGGTGGTGTTCGAACCAGAAGGTCAGTTTGTCTGGAAACCCGAATACAAAAAAGTAGTGGCGATTGCTGCGGGTTCTGGTATTACGCCCATTATGAGTATGCTCAAAACGGCGGGTACGCATACTGAATTCCAACTTTTCTATGGTAATAAAAGTCAAAAAGAAGCGCTTTTTCTTTCGCAAATACAAGCACTGAGCAACACGCAAACCCATTTCTTTTATTCGCAAGAAAATGTGGCAGGTGCTCACCTTGGCCGCATAGATGACGCTGCGCTCAAAGAACAAATCAAACAAGACTTAAACCTTCTCCAAGCCGATGCATTCTTCTTGTGCGGGCCACAACAACTGGTAGAAAACGCAGAAAAAACACTGGCATTTTTTGGGGTAAGCGCTCAAAAAATTCACAAAGAACTATTTTTTGTGAGCGAACCTGAACCGCAAAAAAACCAAGAAGCGACTTTCAATGGTAAGAGCCAAGTAAAAGTCATGATCGACGGTGAAATTGCCACTTTCGAAATGCAGGGTCAGGACAAAAGCATCCTCGAGCTTTCCGAAAAAGCCGGACTCGATGCGCCTTTTTCTTGTAGAGGAGGTGTTTGTTCGTCTTGCAGAGCAAAAGTACTCAAAGGAAGTGCCTCTATGCGCATGAACCACTCCTTGACAGATGCTGAAGTTGCAGAAGGATACATTCTCACCTGCCAAGCGCATGCCACTAGTGCCGAATTAATTGTAAGTTTCGATGAGTAAAAGAATTGTTGTGCTCGGAGCTAGCCAAGGAATTGGCGCAGCGCTCGTAGATCATTTTGCCGCCTTACCTTCCACAACTGTTGTTGCTTTGTCGCGGAATTTGCAAAAAATGGAACAACGCTTCTTGCAAAAAAATGTAAAGTGTCATGGGCTTGATATCTCAAAAGATGTGCATGATCAAATAAACGCACTTCCTTTAGAAGGACCCATTGATATTTTAATCAATAACGCTGGCCTATTGATCAACAAACCATTTGAAGCGCTTACTCACCAAGACTTCAGCGACAGCTACCAAGTCAATGTGATAGGCATCATGGAAGCAACGCAAGCTTTGTTACCCCAACTTTCGCCCAATGCACACATTGTCAATATCAGCTCTATGGGGGGTTTTCAGGGCAGCCTTAAATTTGCAGGTCTTGCCGCCTACTCTACTTCTAAAGCAGCATTGTGTGCATTTACAGAGCTTTTTGCCGAAGAGTTCAAAGCAACGAATATCCATATGAATTGCCTGTGCCTAGGTGCTGTTCAGACCGAAATGCTTTCGGCTGCATTTCCAGGCTATACCGCCCCCACTAGCCCTCAGCAAATGGCTACTTTTATTGCCGATTTTGCACTGAACTCTGGTGCGTTTTTCAACGGGAAAATTATTCCGGTTTCGAGTACCAATCCATAATTTATTTATTCCAAGGGCTTTTTCGTAACTTCGTTACGTGAAGCATCTATGGCGCATTTTTTTCATTCTTTGGGTAGCCCCTGCGCTCGCCCAAGATATCCATTGGACGCAATTCAACAACAATCCTATCTTTCAGAACCCAGCCGGAGCCGGGAATTTCAAAGAAGACATCCGCCTTACCGCCAATTACCGTACCCAATGGCGGAGCGTCAGTATTCCTTTCCAAACCACGGCTCTTGCTGCCGATACCAAATGGAAACAATGGGGCTTGGCTATCAATTATTTTCACGACCAAGTGGGCGATGGTAAATTTCAGACCAATGAACTCCAACTTAGCTTCTGTAGGCCCATAGCAATCCATCCGCAACACACAATTAGGCCCGCTATTCAAGTTGGCTTCAATCAAAGGCAGCTAAACAGCAATGCCTTCTACTTTGATAGCCAATACAACGGCTACATCTTTGATCCGAACGCGCCCACTAATGAATACTTCCAGACGGCATCCATGACCAAACCAATGCTGGGCATCGGACTCATCCACGCCTTTGAGATTAGCAAGCAATACAGCTTACAAAGTGGGCTCGGGATCTTCAACCTCACACGGCCCAATCAAAGTTTTTTTCTAGACAACACGCAGCGCGACATCCGACTCAATTTTTTTAGCAAACTCCATTATCAATATGCAGCAAAACTGGCTTTTGAACCGAGTCTGCAACTCAATTTGCAAGGAACGTTTCGCGCCTTGACCATTGGGTCTACCGCAGCATACTTATTATCTACCAAAGACAAAACGACGCTCAGTGCAGGGCTTTGGTGGCGAACCAAAGATGCCTTCTGCCTGCAATTTGGCTATGCAAGAGGTCCGCTTTACACAGGTATTTCCTATGATGTCAATTATTCATCTTTGGTGCCTGCAAGTAGGGGTCGCGGGGCCTTTGAACTCAGTTTGCGCTACGTCTTTACTAAATTTCAACCACCTCAACTGCAATACCGCATATGTCCAGACTTTATCTGATTCTTACGTTATTGCTGTCGACATCCGTTTGGAGTCAAAAGCAGCTGGAGCGCTTGGTTGCACATGCCGATGAACAAGTGCGTGTATTGGACTACATCGAGGCTTTGCGCTACTACGATCAAGCTTTGGCTTTGGCGCCCAATTCGCCCACTTTACTCTGGAAGGTGGCACTAACCAACCAACAATTCAAAGATTACAAAAAAGCTGCCTATTATTTTTTGAAGGTTTACGAGCTAGATCCCGATGGAAAGCAGTTTGCCGATGCACAGCTCAATTATGCACTCATGCTCAAGCAGCAAGGCCTGTATAAGGAGGCACTCGCCCAATTCAAAGAAGCCAAAAAATTCTTTTCTGAAGACAAAAATTCGATGGGCTACCTCAAGGCTACACAAGAAGTGTTGGCATGTAATTGGGTACTCAAACAACTCAAATATGTAAGTGCCGAAGAAAAAGCAACACTCCAGGCACATGCTGCAAATACGATAGATACCGAATTCGGCCACCTCATCCTCAACGGCACCCTTATTTACAGTTCTTTAAAAGCAGACTCTGTCGCTGATGATCAGGAGCAAATCTACAGTGCTTCATATACGCTTCAGTTGTATCAATTTCCAGCACCACATCAAGCTACACTATTTTTGAAGGGTACCCGTCCGAATTTCGAGTACGGTAACTTTACCTTAGCGCCAGACAGCTGTTTTGCATTCTGTACGGAGTGTCAACGTCAAGAATCTGGCCTCAGTTGCCAACTCATTAGGTTAGTGCTAGAACAAAATATTTGGCAATTAGACACCAATTTCAGAAGCGCCCTCCCCGCAACTTTTTATCGCAGCATGCCTCATTTATTGGAGCTCAACGGCACTCTGCAGCTCATCTACTGCTCTAGTGAAGCAAACGGAAAAGGAGGCCTAGATCTCTGGATGAGCAGCATTGAAAAAGATGGCTCTTTTCAAAAACCGGTGAACCTCGGCGGGCTGAATTCCAATGAAAATGAAGTTTCTCCATGGTATGATCCATTATCGAAAAGACTCTATTTCTCGAGTACCTGGCATGCTGGTTTTGGAGGTTTTGATATTTTTTACAGTGTGCTTCAGACCGATGGCAGCTTTGGGCCACCCATTAATCTAGGCTTGCCGTTCAACAGCCCGGCGAATGATCTCTACTTTTTTTGTGATGCCGACACCGCCTATCTGAGCTCTAATCGAGTAGGGAGTTTATATGCCTCACACCCGACATGTTGCAGTGATGTGTACACACAAATCTTCCCAAGACCAGCACCTCAAAAAGTGGAAGAGAAAGAAGCAGATGAAATAAAAATTGTCCAGTTGCCCATCCGACTTTACTTTGAAAATGACCATCCGAATCCAAAAAGCACGGCAGATATTACTGATTTCACCTATGATGAAACCTACCTAAAATACCAATCTCAATATCCCATCTATCTGCAAAAGGTGGCAGAAGCACGAGACTCAGTGAGTGCACAATTCCAAACGCAATTGCTCTATCAATTTTTCCAAAACGAGGTTGACAAAGGCATGCAAGACCTCGCCCTATTCAGAGAACAAGTGTGGCAAGCCCTGCAATCAGGCCAACAAGTAAGTATTATGGTGCAAGGTTTTGCAAGTCCGCTCGCGAAGTCGGATTATAACGTACATTTGACAAATAGACGCATTTCATCGATTATCAATTATTTTGAAGAAATCGATGGCGGTAAATTTGCCCCATACATGCAAACCTCGCCTTTGCGGCTACAATTTATTGAAGTACCCATGGGAGAATACCAAGCAAATAAAGAGGTCAGTGACAATTATTACGACCAACGCAATTCTGTCTATTCCAAAGATGCTTCTCTGGAGAGGCGCATTGAAATCATTGAATTGCGGACCCAAGCCCTACCCCCCCGATGAACCAACAACGCATTCATTTTCTAGATTTTAGCCGCAGCGTAGCCATTCTCATGATGCTTCAAGGTCATTTTATTTCAATGACCCTTGAAAGTTACCCCACCTTTATGGCAGAAGTCAGATTGCACGGCTCATCAGGGAATGTTTGGTTCAGTATTTGGGGCTTTTTCAGGGGGCTCACTGCGCCTCTGTTCTTCAGCATTTCAGGTGCCGTATTTACCTATCTTTTGCACAAGGAGTGGCAAAAGGGTGCTGCACCCTACTACCAATTGAAACGCGTCAAAAAAGGCCTGAGGCGTGCGTTGAGCTTAGTATTAATGGGCTATGCGCTCCAAATGAACCTCAAATATTTCAAATATTACATCGCAGGACATTTCAACCCACACTTTTTAGGTTTTCATATACTTCAGTGCATTGGAGTTGGTCTGTTCGCTTTACTTCTGGTAAGTGGCTTGTTAAGTCAAATTAGAAAGCATAGTTGGATTCTCTACCTTTTATTTGGGGGCCTTATTTTTGGCCTTACTCCACTTATCAGGCTGCAACCGGGCTACCTGCCTGAAGGCGCACACCCACTGATACAAAATATGATTCAAGGACCAGAAACAGGTTTTTCAATTTTCCCTTGGATTGGCTTTGTTTTTTTGGGTGCGGGTTTTGGTCACTACCTCAGTATTCATGGCACGGGGTTCAAGAACAAAAATGTTTACCGCTACTTGATTTGGATGGGGCTGTTTTTCTATCTCATTGGTTGGGTCATGACCTTTATTTACAACGGTGATTTCACGCATTTCCACTACAAATACCTTTGGGCTTTTGACCGCGCCTTTTTTGTAGCACTCTTATTGATTTTCTTTACTTATATCAGTGGCTTTGAGCGTTTCAGACCGCGCCTTTTTATGGCTGTTGGGCAAGAAACCTTCGTGATTTATGTGCTCCACGCCATTTTATTATACGGTGCAATCATCGGTTATAGCTTGCGCTCCTTCTTGGAGAACAAACTAAGTGCCCTAGAAGCTATTTTTGGAGCGATCCTTTTTCTTGCCTTCTTTATTGGTTTGGTTCAGGTCCTAGAACCAATTCGTCATTTCTTTCGTAACTTTCGCACGTTTTTTATTCCAAATGGGAGACCAAGTAAGCCTTAAACCACCCAAGACACGCCTGTACTTCATCGATATGGCGCGTACTATTGCCATCTTACTGATGCTCGAAGGGCACTTCGTGCACGATTCTCTTGCGCTTGAATGGGTCGATGATTCATTTCCGGCCTATCGAACCTGGAAGTTCATTCGTGGATTTACTTCACCAACTTTTTTAACGGTAACAGGCCTCATTTTTACCTATCTTTTACTTGGTAATGAACAACTTCCATTTTGGCAGAATATGCGTGTCCGGAAGGGGTTTAAACGCGTGGTCGAACTGCTTTTTTGGGGCTACTTGCTCCAATTTTATGCATTTCATGTCTTACAATGTATCGCAATCGGTATCCTCACCATCATTCTACTCTATGGTTTGTTTCGTGTGATTAAAGTTGTGCCCCTATGGATTTACTACTTTTTAGCTGGTACGTTATTGTTTTACTCCCAATTGTTTTTTGGCTCATTGGGCAACCACTATTGGCCCGAAAATGCGCCAACATTCATACAAAACATGTTTCATGGGCCGCATTCTGAATTTCCGATTACGCCAAGGATGGGCTACACAATGTACGGTGCCATGCTTGGTGTACTGCTTTATCATTACAAAAACTATGTGAAGTCATTACCCGTCATCATTGGTACTTTTGCTATTGGCTTGCTTCTTTTCTTCGGCATCAAGCCCTTCCTCGTTTGGCTTCAGAGCCTACCTAACCTCCACGCTATTGAATTTTATAAAATGGATTGGCTCCTAGATAAGTTTGGAATGGTTTTGGTCATTCTATCGTTATTGTTAGGTTTAGAAACCTATGTCTTGAATATCCAAAAGGACAATTTATTTCTAAAAATTGGACAAAATACACTCAGTATATTTATCATCCACATGATGTTACTCTACGGCAGTGTGATTCGAATCGGAATCAATGATTTTTTACACGAAAAACTAGGGCCCATTGAAGTGATTCCATACACGTTAGGCTTCTGGCTCATATTCATCGTGTTTGTGTATTACATCGATGTAATTCGGGCCAAATTGAAGTTTATATTATGGCCAATGAAGAAATACAGCAGCCAACTCTTTGGTATCAAACTTTAGTTAGATCGTTACTTTGCGCTTGAGTAGGCGCTCACCACAAGAATCTTGTACCTTGATCCTTATTTCGTAATTACCCGGCTTACCATAGACGTGTCTGGTCTTGAAAGCAGTTTCGGTCATGCCGTCACCAAAATCCCAAACGACGTTTTTGGCATTTGGATAATTAGCGCTTAGATGCACCACTTTCTTATTTTCTGGACTTAAACGAACTTCGATTTCAACCGTATTTTCATTGATCCGGTAGCGATTTTTATTCATTAGAACCAACGCGCCTGCAATTTCTTGAATGGTTGCGGCTTGCTTTGGATCAAGTTTTGAGGTGAAGCTCACTACTGGTTCAGTTTTGAATAAAGCTGCGTAAAAACAAGCTGCTGACAAATAAGAACCTGCCAAAGACGGGTGTTGTTTATCTTCTTGATATAATACTATTTCTGGATGGTTTTCCTTGACGGTTTCCCATACTTTACCTACCGGAACAATCGACAAATTGAGCTGTTCACTCACGTATAGGTATCCCTGATGAATGCGATCAGACATGGTTTGGTAACTCCAGTCTAAGCCTAAAGAATCGTCCTTATAACCGTTGTCATAGCCCCAAGTTTGATAAAGCATGACATTCGTGCAGCTATTATTCGCATAAATGGAATCTAAGAGCTGTTTGAGGTAGGGAATACTGGCAGAGTCAATAACTGATTTATCTTGAGCTAATTCACGGCTAAAACCTTGCAAAACGACGTAGTCCCATTTGGTTGCTTTGATATTTTGATAAAGCTCTGCTCTTTTGGCATGCATTTGAAAGCTATGACTAGACTTTGCATCCATCAGCACCTCTAATTTAACGCCCTTACTTTCGGCCATTTGCTCAAACAACTTTGGCATATTGTTGTAATGGGTGTAAGAATTGCCGACAAACAAAATACGCATTGGTTGCGCATACGCAAGAATAACCACACTAAAAAATGCAATAAGAATAGAAAGCTTCATGAGTTCATCTTTATTTATTGGCTTCAAACAAAAGTCTTGCCAAAGCGGAAAGCTCTTCTGGATCAGCCTGATGTTTGGCCTTGCTGAAATTGATGTCTTCTACTTTTTGTAAAGGAATAAGGTGGATGTGTGCATGCGCGACCTCCAAGCCAATTACACTCACACCAATGCGCTTGCATGGTATGTTTTGACGTAAGGTGCCCGCCACTTCTTTAGCAAACAACCACAAGCGCTGATAGGCTTCGTTGTCGATATCAAAAAGATAATCTGTTTCTTTCTTTGGAATGACAAGCGTGTGACCCTCTGCCAGCGGCATGATATCAAGAAAAGCAAGAAATTCGTGATTCTCTGCTACTTTATAGCAGGGAATTTCGCCAGCGACAATCCTTGAAAATAAACTTGCCACTACCTAGAGATGGAGATGATTTCAAAATGCATGATGCCACCAGGTGTCTGGATCTCGGCGATATCACCTACTTTTTTACCTAAGAGGCCTTTACCAATTGGTGATTCGATGGAAATTTTGCGCAATTTGATATCGGCTTCGTTTTCAGCAACCAATGTATACTCGATTTCCATGCCGTTTGTCTTGTTCTTGATGAGCACTTTGGAAAGAATGAATACTTTGCTGTTATCCATGTGGGTTTCGTCGATCAATCGGGCATTAGCAATAATGGTCTCCATCTTAGAGATCTTCATTTCTAAGATACCTTGTGCCTCTTTCGCTGCGTCGTATTCCGCATTTTCAGAAAGGTCTCCTTTATCGCGAGCTTCTGCAATTTGTTCTGAAATTGCGGGCCTTTGAACGGTTTTCAGGTGGTGAAGCTCATCTTTCAGTTTTTGCAAGCCTTCTGCCGTATAATAATTGATATTTGACATGCGTATCGATTTATTGAAACAAAGAAGAGAGCCCTATGAGGGCTCTCTTTCACCTAACAAAGTTAGTAAATTATTTTAAGGAGATTGTTGCTCCGATTGTGTGAATCATGCCAAATACACCCGCAAAACGCGTAGCGTATTCGAGACCAAGCGCATTTTGATTTTCTCCGACTAAAGCATCGATAGAAAAACCAGCTGTCGGGCCACTGAAAGCGCTCGATTTGGTTTCTTCATTGAACATGCCATCTTCGTAGCAAAAACCAGCTCTGATATTGAAGGCCATGTTGTCTTTGGCGATTCCGTAATCGAGACCCGCGCGGAATTGATCTTTCATGAAAGAGTTAGCAGTGAAGCCAAGTGCGAGATTTAGCTTATTACTCTCATTGAAAATAAAGTCATAAGAAGCCCCGATACCAAGTAGAGAAGGCAATTCAAAAGTAGCAGATCGCTGCTCTAATGATGCGATGTAACCTGTACTTACATAAGTTACTTGTTGAGCAAGACCATCTCCCTTATAGCGCATCACCGGACCTACGTTTTTGAGGGTAATACCAAACTTCAATTGATCTTGTTCACCTGAAACATAGCGAATACCGGCATCGATAGCGATACCACTTGCCTTGAGGTTGGCAATACTCTCAGAAATCACTTTAAAGTTGATACCTCCATAAATAGAAGATGAAAACTCTTTGGCGTAACCGACACTGAAGATATTGAAACGAGGCGAGAAAAATCCAATGTTTCCTTCTGGGTTCGCTACTGTAGTAATTGGAATATCACCGTAGTTCATGGATTGAACACTTACAGAGAAGACCTCAGAATCAGAAATACGTTGTGCAAGACCTGCTCCGTTGAGCGCGATTCCGGCAGAACCCATCCAATTAGAATAGTTGTACTTCAACTGGGTTTTGTCCGTGAAGGCCAAACCTGCAATATTCATGTAGGTCGCTTCAAGGCCATTGCTGTTTGCATAAGATGCATCGCCTATTGCAGAGGAGCGAGCCCATGGATTGATGAGTAATTGAGATGCTCCGGCAGAACCCACGCGATCTTCGTTACCCGCCTGCGCGGTTAGTGAGGCCAATACACCTGCACTAAATAATATGTGTTTGAATGTCATTTTCATAGCTTTCGAACTATTCTATCATTAAATACCTTGTAAATCCGCTTGACGCATGCCGCCAAAGAATTTCAAGACGCGTTCACCAACATTTGGAACATCGACGTGGATGAGGTAAATACCACCTGCGACTGGAATCGCTTTATGGTTCGTCAAATCCCAATCGATGTAAGTTTGAGGGCTGTCTTTTTTGAAGGTTCTGACCAATTTGCCGTTTGCAGTGTAGATACGAACCGTACAAACTTCAGGAAGGTTTACAATTTTTACTTTGGTATCCAAACGCGTGCGCTCATATTCAGAGAAAGCGTAGTATGGGTTTGGCACCACGTTGATCATGGCCAAGGCTTCTTTGAGCATGTCTTGCGAACCTACTTTGGTTGCGATGTCTTCCATAGACCAGCCATACATTGGCTTACCAGCATTTTCACCTGATCCTACAAAGTTTTTGTATTCTTTGTTGACGCGCAAGCGAATGGTAACGTCAGTTGCCAAAAGCGTTTGGTCTTGAGCAAGTAATGGATAAGCAATCCAGGTAAGCGATCCGTAAAGCTCGCGCTTCGCTGAAGAGCTGTTGCCCTCTACTTCTAGGTATTTGGTGTAGGCCACGTTGCCGCTGTTGGTTTCGGCCTGTGAAGGTACATATGCCGGGAAGTCAAAACCAGAACTGAAGCCATTGATGGACGATTGTTTGTAGCTGAACACGTAAACCGGGTGCATACCTCCCATGAGTGGTGTGCCAACGTTACTCACTAAGCGGTCGGTTGGGTTCCAGATCATGTCGGCACCGTTTTCACCACCTAAGAATGAGTTTTCTCCGAAGGCCATGTACAAGCGTGCACCAGATTCGAGGTCTACGGCGTAGCCTGGGAACCAGCCCATACCAGTGCCGGTACCATCAGGGTTGCCATTTTTGTCGACGCTAGGGCTCTTGCGCAGTGCTCCTGGTGCAGCTCCGCCAACATTTAGTGCAGTATTGCGGCCAAGTTCGACAATTGGGCAGCGTGTCCATAGGCTCTTGTCATTGGTAAGGACAATGTTGACACTTGGCAAGAACGAAATCGACGCGTTGAGCTTGCTCGAGCCTGAGAAGGTTCCGAAGTAAGCCAAAGGCATGTAGTCGGCTTGGTACCCAACCAAACGGTGTGGTGCAATAATACCTTCCAAAACGCGCTCATAGCCTTGTGTAGGATCCGCACCCGCTTCGTCTGGATATTTACATGGATCCAAATAAGTAGGTCCGTCAGGTAGGCCCTCAAATGCAGGGTCTCCTGGATCACATTCTGGAGAGTAATCGCCGGAGCGCACCCAGTTGGTCGGGAAGAAAGCATCGTTGTCTTTGACTCCGGTTAACCAACGCTTAGATGAATCTGCAAACTCGATGCTTGCGTCTATCACGCTGGTAGACTTCGAAGCGAGGTTACCAATACCCGTGTATTTAGTTTGGAAAATTTGTACAGAAACTCCCCACTGCGGGATAATTTGCTCATTGTCTGATTTAATAGTGCGCTCTGAGCTCACCGAGTCTATCGGGGTGGCATCGCCTTTGTTGGCATAGCGGTAAATCACCCAGCTTGCGGTGTCGGCACCATTGCCGATGTTTGGCGCAGTATAATCTCTAAATTTGCACTCAAAATAACCGTTGGCAAGGTTCAATGGATCCACAACCTTGATGTTGACAGGCCCAGCACCGTAATCGTAGGTAGGGTTGTTCATGAAGCCATCTGTAAGAATGGTTTTCATGCTTGCGTCAGTGAGTTCTAAACTGCGGTTGCCATTGCCGTAACCGTCTAGACGGGTGATGCGTGGCGATGAACCATATGCAACTAGCTGGGAGGTTCCGCCTGCTTCTGGCATTGGGTTGTGTGGAATAGCTGCAACTGGCGCAATTGCCGTTCCATCAAAATTCAAGCGACTTGAAATGTAAGGTATTTTTTGACCATCTAATAAAAGTGGGTCATTTGGATCGTATTCCTTGAATTGATTGTAGGCATAAGCAACAGCTACATAGTAGTAGGTTTTATGGTTGACCAAAGCACGTGCTCCTTGGGCAAAAGCATCTTCTTTGATAGAGAACGAATGCTGAATACCGTTGTTCTCACCATCTACTTTTTCAACTGGAACTGAGAAGCCAAGTGCTTCGTCGAATTCAAAGTTGATGATTCTTGAAATATTGTTTTTGATATCGCATTGTGCTACCAAACGTGCTTTGTCAGGATCAGAGATATCTGCAATAGAGATGTCTTGAGCTTTCAATTGGAAAATTTGATAACCCTCGAAGCGGTAGAAACGGTCTACAGTAGGATCTGTGATATTGATTTCATCGAGCTCTTCATACTCTTCCTGATGGTTATTCGAGGAAATCGGATTGTCAAGCATCAAAATCAATTCGTTTTCTAATTCTTGGATGGTCAGACGCGGTGCATCTGGCGGAGAAAGAATTTTGAAACAAGCATCAAACAATGCCTGCGCTTTTGTATCTGCACGCTTCATCGCTTCTACAGATGCCATCAGACCACCGTCGGTGCTACGGCCATAAACGATACCTACCGTAATGTTGTTAATCGCACCTGGACGGAGTGTGAATGGCCCTGCTGACTGCACGAAACGACGGTCACCAGAAGGGTTGTTGTAAGAAGATTCATCCCAACCATTTGGATATGGTCCCGACATGTCTTCTCCTTGAGTGGACCAATGTAATGGATCTGAAGAACCTGGGAACATATAATCTGAAAGCGTTGTTGTTACACCATTTGAACCTTCATAGCCCAAACCACCATAATACATCTCAGAACCGTTGGCCCATTGACCTTCCATGAAGTTGTAGAATTCTGCAGCTGGCCCTGGGTCATTGTACGGGTAGGCCGAAGTAGAGGTGTAGAATGTAAAACGACGCATACCAAAGCGCTCGTTGTCAATGATGCCATCTGAATAGCCAATACCGATTCCTTTGTAAACGATACCGTTGTTAGCAAGGGCGTCGACAACGGTAGGTACCACTTCTGTCTGGGTTGTTTCGTCATAGTATGGACCTGGGTTGTCAATGCCATCGGCATCTTGGTATGGGCCTTCGAAGAAGTCACAACCAATTGCTGGCGGGTTTTCTCCGTAACCAAGTTTACCACCATCAGATTCATCGATGAGGTCACCATTGTACATGTAACCTAAACCACGAGAAACGTCACAACCGGTATAGTCATCGGCATAGTTTCCGACATCGGCATCTAGGTATTGAGAGAAATATGTATTGTAGAGTGTTTGTGTACCGCGGTTGATAAGTTCGTAGTTATAGAACGTCATGCGGTTTACTTCGTCATTGGTAGCAAAAGAGAAAGCTTGGGCACGGATTTCCATACCAATTGGGTCTCCGTTCGTTTCGGTGTGGATGTTTCCTTTGTCGTTGAATACCCACCAGTGTGTTTCATCACCATAAAGAGAGATACGGCGATCGATACCACACTCGATGTCGTCGCGACCTAAGATGTCGTCGTACCAAGGGTGGTCTCCGTTATCTGGGTTGTAGTTACCATCTTGATCACGGTCGTAGAAAGGAGCCAAGAAATAGTCTTGTCCTCTAGATACATCACCATGAGCTGGCCATCCATAAATGCGGTTGAGTTCGTCGTTGGTTGGGGCTGTGATTTCGTCGCAACCTTCTGTGGTAACGCCAGCGTTGCATTCCCACCAAACATTAAACTTCACAACCTCAGCTTTTCTGATGGTATAGAATTTATCGTACGCAATACACTGATCTGGGTCGATATTGGCCTCTCCAAAATCGCGAATAGCGTCGTCTCCAACTGGGTTGATCGGATTGAAATTACCTGTACCTGGCGTAACTGTAAGAGGGCCAGGCCAAAAGTCGTTACCTGAGCGGTAGCGCAAAGCAGCTAGTTTGAGCTGGCCATTGACATCGGTACCACCCATCCAGAGTGCACCGGCGAAGATTGCAAAGCGGTTACTTCCTTTTGGAACTTCATAGGCAGCTACTCCAGCAGCTCGGTTTTGGAACATACTTCCACCCTGCTCAATCAGCGCTGAAACATCGTTGAACTTCATAGTCAACTTTGCAGTTGCTGGGCTACAATTGGCCTTTGGCTTTGCAGTTGGTTTGTAGTCTTTGTCATTAGGGCCTAGGTACGCGAATGCTTGAGAGCAAGCTACTGTTAGACCAATAAACGCGGCAATGAATTGCTTTTTCATAATACTTTGTTAAAGCTTCTTAAAAATCAAACTTGACACCTAAACGGATGGTTCTAGGTATACTAATGTTAAACGGATTCTGAATCTTCATGGTGTAGTAGTCACGGAAAGATTGCTCATCTATTTGGTTTTGAATAGACGTCTGGCTCGCTGCAGCAGCAAGATATCCGTCGTCATCCCAGTTACCAGTTGCGCGGTATACGTTAAGTACATTGAACTGATTGAATAAGTTGGTAGCACGGACATAAACCTGTAAGAAAGCTGTTTTCTTCTTGTTTTCTTTGCTTCCGTATTCAATATTGATTGTTTTGTCAGCTTGGATATCCAAACGATATTGCCAAGGTAAACGAGAACCGTTTAAAGTACCGTTGATACCAGCATTGAGGTTACCAATACCTTCGTCTGTGATGAACGTTTGAGAAGAATAAGGCGAACCAGAGTTGATATTCGCAATCAAGTTGAGACCAGTGTTTTCCAATAGGCGTGTTTTGCCAATCATTGGGCCATTGTAATCTTGGCCTTCACCGTAGCGGTAGTCAAAAGTGACATTGAAAGCATGGCGTTGGTCATAGCTGTAAGGGAAAATCACACGCAAGTTTGGCAAACCTGCATTGACAAGTGCCGACATAGATGTAGCGTCTGAACCAGTACCATCGGCAAACTGAAGTGTGTAGTTTGCTGTCATGCGGATGTTTCCAGTCTGACGCATATCGTAGGCAATAGTCAAACCTTTCACCGTACCGAAGTCGCGGTTACCAAATGTTTTGTAAGTTACTGGATAGGCTTCAAATACATTGATCAACTGAACGTTGTCGCGTTGCTCGCGGTAGAATGCCGAAATTTTAACCGAAGATGTGCGCGTAACGACTTGTTGGAAACCAAGTTCGTAATCAACGGTTTTCTCCGGTAATAAGTTGGCATTGTTGATGACGGCATTACGAGATTGAATGAACTGATACTCGTAAGGATTGAAGCGGAAACCTGAAGTAGGACGTTTGGTAAGGATGTCGTAGTGTGCAAAGAAAGACGCTTCTTCAGAAATCGGGAAAGAGAATGCAATACGAGGCATCACGTTGACTTGCGCTTTGTAATCCTCGAATGCTTCTGCAGTTGGCGTTTCTAACGAAGGGTCTTGCAACCATGGAGCGATACCAGCCGCGCCGCGAATTTTGGAAGGGTCTTCGATAGGGGTTCCAGTCGCATCGAACCATTGTGAACCGTTCCTGAAACCGTTGATGCTCGATGGATTATTAACATCATTGACATAAACAACGTAGTCATCGCCCATACCTTCAGGAAGGTCAACCCAGCTGTATTGGTTAGGGTCATTTTCGGCGAGTGCACGCGCTTCTTGAACGGTTTTGGCTGTGTAAAATAAGTAAGGATCTTTAAGAACCGGTTGGTTGGCATCAAAGACGTCGACACGAACACCAACGTTGAAGACGATGTCCTTGAAAGCAAACTTATCCATGATGTAACCTGCCATGTAAATCGGTTGGAAAGCACCTACAAAACGCTTGTAATTACCATTTTCGTCAAACTCATTAAAATACTTGTTGATATCGGTGTTGCCACGTACTTTTTTACCAGTGTGGTCATAACCCCAATATGAAACAAATGATTGACCACTGTTGAGAAGTTCATCAGGAGAGAACATGTCAAATTGGAAGAGGTTTGGGTCGTACTGGTCAATGTCTACAAAGTCTGTTCCGGCTGGATTGTAGCCCAATTTTTGGCGTAAATTGTAGTCAAAGAAAGATTGTTGGTCGTTGTTAACTTGACCACCGTATGCTCCTGTTCCAGTCATGTATGCCTCACCGGCATTCAAACGGTTGTAGGTAATGGCCTTGAAAGACCCTGAGTCGGTGACAACACCTGAATTGAGGTCGAGCTCTTTGATGTGGAAGTTAGCCAACTGACGGGCAATAGACCAAATGCCAACCGGACCGTTGTCACCGCTGGTCCAGCCGCGGTCTACGCGCTGCTCGTATTCAAAACCTAAAGAAATAGAGTGGTCTCCGAGTACGACAGAACCTGCTCCTGTAACACGGAATTGGTCGTTTTCTGATTTACCAAAGCCATTAGATGGCGCACCGATGTTTGACCAAATGCTATAAACACTGCCTGGTAAGTCACCGTTGCGCAACGCATTTCCTTGTTGAATCTGGAAAAGGTTTTCGTAACGGCCTATTGGGTTGCCTTCGTAGATATCGTAGTATTGGGTAGTGATGGAAGCCAACGCTGCATTTGTTTCAGAAGGTGTAAAATCGACCTCTACATCTCTGAATCCATTGTGCACATACATTTGCGTAGCTGGGTCAAATTCGTAGGAAGGCACGCGTGTGGTGACGAACTTACCTACATGCCCATAGTTGAACAAATTGTATTTGTGATTAGGGTCGTAAGACTCATTGAAAGACTTAGAGTAATCGACCATCAAGCTGTAAAGTGCAGATTTAATTTTTGAACTAGAGCCTTCGCGGTCATTGTTGAAACGCTGTGTCAGACGCGCATAAACACGGTAATCTAAGTTTTTACTAACTCCGAAATTCGTAAAGTTCAATAATGAACCACCATAGCCATAAGAAGTACCTTGGAAGTAGTTCAATGAACCACCGAACTGAAGGTTGACTGATGGCCCGGTATTGACATCGATTTTACCTGAAGCAGAGAATACACTATTGCGTGCATTCATGCGCCAGTCTGTTTTCTCGAAGTCGTCGGCTCTCAAGAAGAGGGCGTTATGGAAAGTACCAAAACCTGTAGAAGTTGGGCGCAATGGATTGGCAAGAAGTGAGTCGCGAACGTCTTTCTTAATGCGGTAAGACCCACCTGCAAGCGGACGTGAATCGAGCTGGTCTGTATAGTTGGCAGAAACAAGGAAACCTAGACGCGGACGCGTTTTGTTACCCGCGGAGTCTCTTTGCATCCATAGCGGACCCGACAACATACCTTCGACGAGATTGTAACCAAATTTATCTAAACCGAAAACTTTGCCGTCATAACCGTTGGGGTCAGCACCATTGATATAAACACCTGAACTTACAGCCTCTAAACTTCCGAAATAGACGGAAGAAGGCCCACGTGTGGTGATGGAGATGATACCGCCCGTTACGTCACCGTAGTTGGCAGGAACACCACCTGTAATGACGGAAACTTCTTCAAGTGCTGATTTTGGCAAGTTAGAAGAACCGCGTACTTTGATACCGTCAATATAAAAGTAAGTTGCATCAGAGCGCGTACCGCGAACGGAAATTGCGCCAGAACCCTCGTTCACATTTACACCACCTACAGTACCAGCAACAGCCGTAGCAGATCGGGCAGGTAAACGAGCGATGTCTTCACGGGTTACGGTTGCACCAGAAGCTCCACCATCTTTATCGATAAGCGGAACTTTGTAGCGGACGACCTTTACTTCTTTGGTCTCTTGCGTTTTGGTTGTGAGCGCTAAGTTGTCGAGAAATGTGATGCGATCAGGAGAGATAGAAACGCCTTCCATAGTGAGGTTTTGATAACCACCCTCGGCGTTTCTGACTTCTACATCATAAGAGCCCGGCTGAATACCGTTGATCTGGAATTTACCTTTCTCGTCGGTCAAAGCACTACCTCGAATGGCGCCTGCTTGCTTTAGCAAAACCTTACTGAACTCCAAAGGAGCTTTTGTAATTTCATCGGTAACAGTGCCTCGAAGGGTACCAAGACCGGATTGTGAAAATGCGTAAGTGCTTACAAACAAAACACTTAAAAGCAATAATTTGAGTCTACCCACCATATAAATGCGTATAAATTTTACTATTTCTCGTTTTTTAAAGAATGTAAATATAGAAAAATCCATAGTCTTAACATAAAATTCATCAAAAATCTATCAGATGTTTGCGCATCTTTGTGCAAAAATCAAGTATTCCATCGAGATGTTCGAGCTCATCGATTTCAAACTTCCCAATTCGCAATTTGCCATCGCTAGGTCAGATTCTTTCGATGCGTCAAAAATTGAACTTTTTCCAGAAGAAATCGAACAACTCGAATACCGTTCAAATCCTAAACGAAGAAATGAATTTATAGGGGTGCGCTACCTGCGTAACCAATTGATCATCAATTCTCCGATTTTGTACCGACAGAATGGAAGCCCGTATTTCTCACGGCATGAACAAGCGCTCTCCATTTCACATACCCAAGACTACGTAGCACTTGCATGTGCGCAATTCCCAATTGGAATTGATCTGGAACAAAAGGGGCGAGATGCAGCGAAAATCATCAAAAAATTTGCGCAGGAGGATGAAAAAAATTTATGTACTGAAGATACCAATGAATGGTATTTACAACTTTGGTGCGCGAAAGAAGCCATTTACAAATTAGTCGATATAGAAAACCTCTCCTTTTTAAACGAGATTCAGATTTGCGACCGTCAAAAGGATACAGATGTACTCTATTTGTTTGCAAAAATTTTGAGGGAAGATAACGAGGCAGAAATAACCATTCAAATCCGAGAAACTTCCGAATTGTATTTGGCCCTAGCCTATTTTAAAGCTGCGCCTTGAGGCTCATGTCCAGGGCTTTGACGGAATGCGTCAGTGCTCCGACCGAAATAAATTGAACGCCAGTCTCGGCATAAGATCGGATGGTTTCTAAGGTGATGCCTCCCGATGCTTCGGTTTCAATTCCAGCCGGAATGAGTGTAAGTGCCGCTTTGAGTTCTTCAGGACTAAAATTATCAAGCATAATGCGCTGGTAATTTTGTTCTAGAGAAAGTAGTTCTTGAAGTTCGGCCATAGATCGAACTTCTACTTCAACTTTCAAATCCAGATTTGCGGAAGCCAGGTAGCTTTTAGTTCGCGCTAGTGCCGCACCGAGCCCCCCAGCATAATCGATGTGATTATCCTTGAGCATGATCATGTCGTAAAGGCCAAAACGATGGTTGGCGCCGCCGCCAATTTTAACGGCGTATTTATCTAAAAAGCGGAGTCCGGGTGTCGTTTTTCGGGTGTCTAAAAGCGTACAATTTGTACCGGAAATCAGCGAAACATAGTACGCTGTTTGCGTAGCAATGCCACTCATATGTTGCATACAATTTAAAATCAAGCGCTCGGTTGCCAATATGGATCTTGCGGCGCCCTCCAGGGTAAAAGCAATCTGACCCAATTCAACGTGATCTCCATCCTGAAGTTGTGCCGTAAAAATCAAATTCGGGTCATAAATTTCAACGATTCTTTTGGCAACTTGCATTCCCGCCAAAACGCCCTTTTCTTTGATCAATAAGACCGCCTTCGAACTTGCATCTTTTGGCACACAAGCCATTGAAGAGTGGTCACCATCTTGGATATCTTCTGCTAAGGCAGATTTGATAAATTCATCTAGCATGGAACAAAGATAACAAGAGCTGTAGATTCCGCACAATGTTTCTATTTTTGACAGATGAATTCAAGAGAGCAACTCCTTAATAAGGTAAATACCCTTCCGCACAACCCGGGTGTGTATCAATTCTTGGATCAAAACGGCAAAATCATTTATGTGGGTAAGGCAATTGACCTCAAGAAGCGCGTCAGTTCCTATTTTACGAAAGCGCACCAAGACGGCAAGACCCGCACCTTGGTCAAAGTGATTTGCGACTTGCAATTCACCGTAGTTCAGAATGAGCTAGATGCCTTACTGCTCGAAAACAACCTCATCAAAAGTTACCGCCCGAGGTATAACGTTTTACTCAAAGACGACAAAACCTATCCGTGGATAGTTGTCAAAAACGAAGCTTTTCCGAGGGTGTTTCCAACGCGTAGAAAGTTCAATGACGGATCCACCTATTACGGACCCTATCCAAACGTAAAGCAAATGCATCAGTTACTGGCTTTGATCAGAGAACTTTTTCAATTACGGACATGTGCACTAGATCTTAGGCCTCAAAAAATTGAGCAGGGAAAATACAAGGTTTGTCTAGAATACCATATCGGTAAATGTGCTGGGCCGTGTCAAGGTTTGCAAAGCGCGAACAATTATGAAGCGGCACTTAAAGCTGTTCGCTTGTTGCTAGAAGGTAAAAATTACTCCTTGATTCAGCAACTCAAAAAGGAAATGTTGTCTAACGCTGAAAAGCATGAATATGAAGCTGCTCAGCGCTGTAAAGAACTCATTGAAGGGTTGGCTAAATACCAAGCTAAATCGATGGTCGTATCGGACCACACCCAAAACTATGATGTCTGTTTTATAGAAAAAAATGAGCCGGATGCTTGGTTCAGCTACCTTGTGATCCGCGAAGGCAGCATTGTTCATGCCTACACCTCAAAAGTTTCCGATCCGCTCGATGCGCCACTTGACACACTTTATGTTCAACTTATTGGGCAACTCAGAGCTCATTTTGAAAGCACGGCAAAAGAGGTGGTTACGAGCAATGCTACACCGCTTTTGCTCGCCGATGCCAAGTGTACTTACCCTAAAATTGGTGAAAAAAAGCAGCTACTCGAAATGGCCATCGAAAATGTGCGCCATGCACGTCTTCACGCAAGAAAAGCAGCCATGAACAAAAGTACCAATGTTCAGAAAGCACCCATGCAGGCCATTCTGGAATTGCAGAGTGCCCTGGGCCTGGAGCATCCTCCATTGCATATAGAGTGCTTTGATAATTCGAATCTGCAGGGCACCAACCCCGTATCTGCTTGTGTCGTTTTTAAAAATGGTGAACCAAGCAAAACCGACTATCGCCACTTTAACGTGAAAAGCGTGGAGGGTCCCGATGATTTCAGCACCATGAAAGAAGCAGTCGGACGTCGCTACAAACGCCTCAAAGAGGAAGGGCTGCCCCTACCCGATCTCGTTATCATAGATGGTGGTAAAGGTCAATTGGGTGCGGCATTAGAAGCGATTGAAGCAATTGGGCTACAAACAGAATTGAAACTCGTCGGACTCGCCAAAAGACTAGAGGAAATCTATAAACCGGGGTTCTCAAAGTCTTTAATTTTAGACAGGCGCTCTTTAGCGCTCAAACTCGTGCAGCAACTCCGCGATGAAGCACACCGCTTTGGCTTGAGCCATCATAGAAACCGACGCAGCAAGAGTGCGATAGGCTCTGAACTCGATCAGATCAAAGGGCTAGGGCCTAAAACAATTGCATTGCTCTACCAAGAGTTCAAGTCTTTGGCTCAAATGAGGTCTGCTGATACGGAAGCCCTTGCCAAAAAAATAGGAGCCGCAAAAGCAAAGCTCCTATTTGAATTCTTTCGAAAAGAGGAAGAGGACTTGAATGAAACCTCTATCTAATCTTTTATTTGACTACAAAAGGTCTGATGGTAGATTCCCCATTGATTTCGAGGATCATGAGGTAGCTACCACTGGCCAATTGCTTAGTGTCTGTAATGACTAGGTTAGCACCCACCTGTACTTGCAGCGGATACTGTGCTATGTTTTTACCACTGATGTCAGTGATGCGCATTTGTGCCGCACCGCCAACTTGCGCAGTAAACTGAACGTGGATATCGCCATCAGTTGGATTTGGGTAGAGGTTGAGGTCCGTAAACTGCTGATCAGTGATGCCGATAATGAGGTCATTGGACGGAGCGCCGCTATAAAGGTTGATGTCATCTAAAAAGAAGTTATTCCCTCCTTCGCCTTCAAACTTGAAGCGCATTCTGAAATGATCTGTAAAGTAATTATTGGTCACGTTGGTCATGTGGATAGTCACCCAATCTGCTTGACTCGATGGCGCCCAAGCTGAAGAAGACACCTGATTGGATAGTTGGTTGCCACCCAATGTTTTTCTTTGAGCCCAGTTTTCGCCGCAATTGCCCGTAATAAACACCTTGAGGTATTCGTAATCGCTGGTTGTTCTTTTGCGGTAAGCATAACGGAAAGATAGCGTGACAGAACCCGTGGTGGTGTCGATACCCGAAAGATCGATATTTGAGGAGGTAAGCTCGTCGATATTTGACGCCGCCTGTCCAAAATTATTGAGACGTGCACACTTAGCGCCTGAATGACCAAAATTTGGTTCGAGAACGAATGTATTGTTGTTATTTGCATTGTAGACTTCCCAATTTGGCAAGTTGTTGAGGGTAGTGTACAATTCAAAACCTTCCCAATAAGGAATAGATGCTGGCGCGCCTAAGACACGAATAAATGCAGTTTTAGTCTCGGTATCGCTGTTGGTACCATCGCTGGCTGTGAGTTGGATGTCGTACATGCCAGGGCTTATGAAAGAAATGGTTGGGTTTTCTGAACTAGCAGATGTGCCGTTCGTGAAGCTCCACCCTGTAGAAGGAGTAATGACCCAACTCCAAGTTGCAACAGCGTTGTAGGACTCATCTTGGAATTGAACTTGGTCTCCGAGACAAATCGTGGTTTTATCTGCAGTAAAGTCAGCTTTACACAAATAAGGAGTGCTTGAAGCGCCAACTGCCAATAAATTCGCTGCGGAAACCACATTGGCGCGGCCCGTACTTGAAACTTGTAAGGCATTGCGCATTCGGGTGCGCTGACCTTCTGTGTACATCTTTGAACAATAAGAATAATCCATGTAATTCTCCACGTTGTCTCGGATATTAAATCCCCAATATGCATTGTCATTGCTGCAAGTATTTGAATTGAGCAAGCAAGCGGTGACACCAATACAAGTTGGCGTATCTTGAACGTTGTCGCCATTACCCGGACAACTTGTGGTATTGCCAGGATTATTATTACCACCCCAAGTATGATCGAGGTTGAGCCAATGCCCTACTTCGTGCGTAAGTGCACGACTCGCGCCAGAAGAGCCGGTGCCGATTGAACCGACGTAGTCATGAAGAATCCAGATGCCATTTTGCATACTAGTTGCTGCCCAGTTACTCGGTTTGTAAGTATAACCTGCAGCGCCTCCGATATCTCCACAAATGAAAATATTAAGGTATTTGTTTCCAGGCCATTGACCGTTATAAACGTTGTTACCTGCGACAATAGCATCCACTTGATTGCCGCCGTCGTCACCTTGATAACTCATAGGCGAAAAAGTACGCGTAATACCGCTGAAACACTGGCCGTTTGGCGCAATGGTTGCCAATTTGAACTCCACCTCAATGTCTGCAGGCATACCCTGAAAATCAGGGTGCACATTGGCAGTATCGGCATTTTGCTTGCGATAGTCGCGGTTCAATATAAAGAGCGCATTGAGAATTTGTTCATCGGAAATGTTTTCCACTCCACCAAAATGAAGCACATGGAAGACAACCGGGATTGTATAAATAGTGGCTTTAGGTGCGCCGCCTCTTTTGACTACTTCTGCAAATTCAGCTTCGGCAATTTGTAAACCCTGAACATATACCGGATTTTGAAGCAACGCTGTGTGTTTTTTGTGGGTAATACAATATTCCACGTTTTCGCCTTCGCGCATGTTTTGGGTATCCAAAACGCGCTGGGGTTGCTGAGCAAATACCTGAGGCGCAGAAAATAAAGCACTTAGAAAAAGCACCAATAAAGAGATAGATTTCATAGTTAATTCTAATAGAGCATGATAGTTGTGGGTAAAAATACAATAAGTCTTACTAATTTTTATATTCTCACTATAAATATTATCGATAACATGGATTCATTAACTTTGTTCTATGAAAGCGAATAAAGCCAGCGATACACTCGCTATCACGACAAAAATTGTGTTGCCCAACGACACCAACACACTAGGGAACCTTTTCGGCGGTCAGCTCCTTGCCTGGATGGACGTCATTGCAAGTGTGTCAGCACACCGACACTCCAAGCGTGTTGTGGTAACAGCCTCTGTCAACAACGTCTCGTTTCAAAAGCCAATCAATCATGCTTCAATTGTAACACTTGAAGCTAAAGTTTCACGTGCTTTCAACTCCTCTATGGAGGTCTTCCTCGATGTTTTTGTAGAAGATCCAGTTACCGGAAAACGCGAAAAATGCAATGAAGCAATCTACACATTTGTAGCTGTTGACCAAAATGGCAATCCTATTCAAGTTCCGGACCTCATTCCCGAAACAGAAGAAGAGAAAACGCGCTACGAAGGCGCACTCAGACGCAAACAATTGGCACTTATTTTAGCAGGGAAAATGAAGCCCTCAGAGGCCACTGAACTCAAAAAGTTGTTCGACGTAAACGACTAGCAATTTGCGAAAGATCTTGCTTTCGCATGCAAGCAAAATGCCCTTTTGGACATTGCTCGTGACCTATTTTAGAGCAAGGGCGGCAAGCCAAATCAGCGACTTCATAGTGGAACACATCTTCTTGCTCTAAGCGATACGGATACATCCCAAAATCTTTTACGGTATTGCCCCAGATCACGTGTATCGGCAAGTCAAAAGCCGCCCCAATATGCATCAGGCCGGTATCGTGCGTGACCAATGCTTTGGCATTTTGAACCAACCAAGCAGACTCGTGAATATTTGTTTGTCCGACGGCTGAATATACTTTTTGAGTTGCCGTGTTTTGAAGGATCAACTGAGCTGTGCTTGTATCCTCCTTTCCGCCTAACAGAAGCACCGGTAGCTCGATTTGCCCAATCAAATTGATCAGTAAATCGGTAGGTAATCGTTTGGTGGCAAATTGGGCGCCAATAGCCACGGCAATGTAGGTTTTTGACTGAAGTTCAAACCGTTTAGAGATATCGAACTGAGCCTCTTTTGGGATGATGTACTCCAATTTGGCATGAAAAGGTGCAAAACTTGGCGCTATCTGACGCAATGGCTCTAAATATCTTTCGATGACATGCTTGCGTTGCTTGGGAACTACTTTAAAAGAAGTGAGCAGCCACTTTTCGATGTTATTTTTTGGAAAGCGATAAACCGGAACGCGGCTAACAAATAACAAAAGGCGTGTCCTTAGATTGTGATGGAGGTCGAAGATGGCATCGTAGTGCTTGAAGTCTATTTGTTGGCGGAGTGCTGTCAAGGAATCTTGCAAAAGAAAAACCTGATCTATTTGAGGGCAAGCCTCCATTAAAGTAGCAAATTGTTTTTTAGTGGCGAAATCCACTTGACACTCCGGAAACAACGACTTAATGGCCGAAACTACAGGGAAAGTCAGGACGATATCGCCGATAGAACTAAAGCGGACTACAAGAATTTTTTTGGGAGCAGTACTTCGCATAGTACGAATGTACAAATTCTACTTTGTGTGTTGAAATAACACGCGGTCGCGATCGATTTGATTTTCTAAAGCGCCAAAGAAAGTGGCACGTTGGTCACTTTCGATGCAGTCTAGTGGAAAGGATAGCTGGAGTTCTCCGATGTAGTCAAAATAGATGGTTTGTTGACTAATAGACACCTTGCGCAGGCCGTTCAGATAGATCAAGATGACTTCTCTATCGGCAACTAAAATGGCTTTCGAACTCAGCCCTACTCTAAAAGCATGCTTGTTGATCAAAACAAATAAGAACGAATCGAAAGCTAAAATGAGATAAACCAGCAAAACAAATACAGCGCTTGGCGTCAAAAACCAATGGGCAAAGGCCAAGCTTAAAAAGACGAGCCCTTCCAATGAATTATAGACGAAAACACGCACTTGTCGTTCTTTACTAATTGGCGCATTCCATACGAATTTTGACGCTTGCTTGACCATTGAAACGCCCATCCAGCGTCGGATGCTGCGTCTTAGCCCGATGATTAGGAGCAATAATCCCAACACCAAATAGACCTCCGTTTTAAAAGGCAAACGCTGGCCTGTTGTGTGAAGGACATCAATTGGGAGGTCAAAACCCACAAATACCGATAGTAAGAGGGTTGGCAAACTGATGACCAACAAAATCAGGTTGATAAAGCTATTCATTTGGAATGAGTTTGAGCTTGGCCTTCAAGCCTTGTATTTTCTCTTGAGCAGCAGCCACTTTCTTTTCGACATCTAAACGAAGTTGGTCTGCACCTTTTGAACGTGCAAAAAAACCGAGGTTGTTCTCTAGGGTGAGGATATCTTTTTGCAAGAAATCAATTTGCTTGCGGATGTCTTGACGTTCTGCTTGCAACAAGCGTTGTTTGTCGGGTGATGCCAACATACTTTCCAGTTTTGCTTGGAAGAAAACACGTTCTTTCTCTTGACCTTCTAATTTGAGGTCTTTGTAGAGTTCGTCCATGCGCGTTTTGAACGCTGTGTAGGTGTTTTGCTTGTCTTTGATGCCCACAGGGCCAATAGCGTTGAACTGCTGTTGGAAATCGCGCAATTGCGCCAATGCAGCCTGTTTGTCTGCAGGTAGTGTAAAGTTCTGGAGTGTGGTAAGGAGTGTGAGCCTTGCCTCGAGGTTTTGGGCATTGGCTGCATCTTGACCTTCAAAATGAGCCTGACGTGCATCAAAAAAGGCATTACAGGCAGCTCTGAAGTCTTTCCAGAGTTTGTTTTCGTAGCGCTGCCCGGCCGAACCATAGTCTTGCCATTGTTTTTGGAGTTTCTTCAGCTGCTCAGCGGTGTTTTTCCAGTCTGTCGAGCTGCTCAATGCTTGCGCTTTTTCGATGAGGACCTTTTTCTTTTGAACGATTTGCTGACTCGCGGCATCGGCATCTTTCGAAAAATCCTTTTTTGCGGCAAAAAATTGATCGCAAAGGGCTCTAAAGGCTTGATAAACTGCTTCGTTGTCTTTGCGACTACCCGAGCCAATCGTTTTCCATTGGGCCTGCAAATCGAGCACAAAAGCGGTTTGTGTTTCCCAGTGCTTGATAGACGTCCATTGTTCGGTTTCGTTGAGGCGCGCTGCCAAATCGGCAACCAATTTTTTCTTGGCGTCAATATTGGCTTTTAACACTTGTCTTTGAGCTTCGTAATGTTCGTTGATTTTGTCGTAGATACTTCGGACAGCCTCCCAATATGCCGTTTTCATGAGCTCCCAATCTTCGTTTTGAACAGGGCCGATTTCTTCCCATTCATCTTGGAGTGCATGGAGCTGTGCTTCTAAATCGCGCTGCTCGAGTGCTGCCACACGCAACTGTTTGAGCTTGAAAATTAAGTCTTCTTTGAGCTGTTTGTTGCGACGGTAATCGTGGTCTTTGAGCTCTTTATAAATTTTGATGTTGTAGAAGAAAATTTCTAATAAACGAGAGTATTCTTTTTGAATGGTTTCGCGCTGCTCTCTTGGAATAGCACCAATCTTTTTCCAAGTCTCGTGGATTTCTTTATAAGCCTGAAAAGCCGTGCCGATTTTCTCTTCGTTGTCAATGACTTCTTTGAGTCGGGTTATCAGTTCTTTTTTAAGCTTGAGGTTTTGCGCTTCTAACATTTGTTGGAGTTGTTGCTGCGCTTTACGCTTATCTACAAACGCATGATAGGCTTCAAAAAAAGCTTCTTTCTGGGGTTTGTAATCGATTTCTTCATAAGAATTGCCTTGGTCAGCTGCTTCTAAACGCTTGACCTGCTCTTGGCGTTCGAGTTCGATGAAAAGGTCTTCAAAATTTTGCTTGAGCTCACTTGCCGTGCGGCCGAGTTGCAAGAGGTCTTCTTGTTGGCTCAAGGCCAAAATTTGTTCGGTATAGTGCTGTAATTCCATTAGGCTTCTAGTTGAAAGGTAGATAGCGATACAAATTCTTGCATGCGTTGTTGCAAATCTTGGTGATTGATTTCAAGTAAGCGTTCGGTACCAAATTTCTCTACACAAAATGAAGCAAGTGCTGAACCGGCAATGATGGCACGCTTCATGGTATCAAAATCTAACTTTGGCGCTGCGGCGAGATAGCCCATAAAGCCGCCAGCAAATGTGTCGCCAGCACCGGTTGGGTCAAAAACTTCTTCAAGTGGGAGCGCAGGAGCGTAAAAAACGTTGTCTTCGTGAAACAACAAGGCGCCGTGCTCACCTTTTTTAATGATCAGAATTGCAGGGCCCATTGCGCGGATAATGCCCGCTGCTTTGCGCAAAGAGTACACACCAGAAAGTTGGCGTGCTTCTTCGTCGTTGATGATCAGAACGTCAATATGCTTGAGTGTTTCTTTGAGGTCATCTAATGCGATATCCATCCAGAAATTCATGGTGTCCATGGCAATTAACTTTGGACGTGCCGTCATTTGCTGAATAACAGAAAGCTGGACCGCTGGGCTGAGATTGCCGAGCATTAAGAAAGCGGATTGTTGCGCATGTGTAGGAACCACAGGTTTGAAATCTGCGAGTACATTGAGTTCTGTTACCAGCGTATCGCGTGAATTCAGATCGGTGTGGTAGCGTCCAGACCAAAAGAATGTCTTTTCGTCTTGTTTGATTTCAATACCGCTGATATCCACCCCTTTGGATGCTAATAATGTCAAAAATTCTTTCGGAAAATCACCGCCAACAACGGAGATGAGACTTTGTTCTTTTACAAAGAACGAAGAGGCTAATGCGATATAGGAACCTGCCCCACCAACGATTTTGTCTGTTTTCCCGAAGGGAGTTTCAATGGCGTCAAAAGCGACACTGCCTACTGCTGCTAAATTCATAGTTCTAAATTGTGCGGCAAAGATAGGCAATTTCGGCGCTTAGCCTATTAAATTATGGTGTTTTCAGTGCTCTTGGATGCGCGTTACCGTAAGCCTTGCGCAATTGTGCAAAAGAATTGTGGGTATAGACTTGTGTGGCGGATAAATTTGCATGCCCAAGAAGGTCTTTTAAGGTCTCGAGACCTGCTCCATTATTGAGCATATGCGTTGCAAATGTGTGTCGCAAGACGTGCGGGCTGCGCTTCTCAACTCCGCTCAAGGTACTGAGGATTTCTTTGATAAGTCTATAAACCAACTGCGGGTACAACGCCTCGCCATTAGTGCGCACCAGTAAATTCGGATGATCGTGGCCCAAAGAACGCTTTGCAGCTCTGTACTCATTGATTTTTGACACCAATTCCGGGGCAATCGGAATGAGGCGCTCTTTGTTGCGTTTACCTAAAACCTTCAGGTGCTGAGCACTCACTGCCGCTTCTTTGAGGTCGATGAGCTCAGACAAACGCATGCCGGTTTGATAAAATAATTCGACGATCAGTTGGTTTCTCAAGCCCTCAAAATCTGAACTAAAAAGCGCAGCAACTTTTTGCGCATCTAATTCGGATTCCTTGACAAAAACAGGAAGTCTCTTTTCGCTTTTAGGGCCCTGGATACGGGTCATTGGGTTGTCACTAAGACGGCCCTCTTTGCGCAACCACTTGAAAAACGTACGCAGTGTGGCTAATTTGCGGTTCATGGAGCGCTTACTCAGGCCGCTCTCTAAGAGCGAAACCATCCAGCCCCTAACGGTAGCAGTATTTTGCTCTTGCCAATCCGAAAGTGCGGTGCATCCAGCAAAATCACTGAACTGCTGAAGGTCTTGTAAATAGGCCAAACAGGTATGAGCTGAATAGCGCTTTTCTTGACGTAAGTATGTTTCGAATTCTTGGAGCATAAAAAAAGGAGCCGAAGCTCCTTTCCATACGTATTTTGTAGCAATTGGTTACAGTTGCTGACTTTGCATTCTTTGTTTGTAAGCAGCGCGGATGACTTCCTGACGACGTGTAATAGATGGCTTCTCGAATTCTTTGCGGCCACGCAATTGTTTCATCACATTGGTTTTTTCGTACTTCTTTTTGTACTTCTTCAATGCGCGTTCGATGTTTTCGCCTTCTTTAATTGGAATGATCAACATATGCTTTAATTTCTTGTGTATTTAACTTAGGGTCGCAAAGATACGACAGAAATTGAATTCTACAAAGATTATTTTAAAATTTCTCGTGAAATAACCATCTTTTGAATTTCTGAGGTACCCTCCCCGATAGTCATGAGTTTGGCATCGCGCAAAAACTTCTCGGCTGGGTACTCTTTTGTGTAACCGTAACCACCCATAATTTGCACCGCTTCGTTGCCGCATTTGACCGCAACTTCCGAGGCAAAGTACTTGGCAAAAGCACCTTCTTTGGTAACGGGTTGCTTGGCGTCTTTTCTAGCAGCTGCCTGAAAAGTAAGGAGTTCGGCGGCTTCAATTTGCGTCGCCATATCGGCAAGCTTGAAGCTAATTGCTTGAAATTGCGCGATTGGTTGGCCAAATTGCTCGCGCTCTTTGGCATACTTCACCGAAGCCTCAAATGCACCCCGCGCAATGCCACAGCTCAAAGAAGCAATAGAGATTCGGCCGCCATCAAGCACTTGCATCGCTTGCTGAAAACCTTGGCCAACTTCACCCAATACATTTTCTTTTGGGATCCGCACGTTATCAAAGATGAGTTCGGCGGTTTCACTCGCGCGAACACCAAGTTTTTCTTTGATCTTTACTGCCGAAAATCCGGGTGTGCCTTTTTCGACGATAAAGGCAGTAATGCCTTTGCTATCGAGTAATTCGCCTGTGCGAATCAAGACAACCGCTATATCGCCAGAAAGACCATGCGTGATCCAGTTTTTAGAACCATTCAGTACCCAGTGGTCACCGTCTAGAACGGCGGTGGCTTTCATGCGCATGGCATCAGAGCCGGTGTTCGCTTCGGTGAGGCCCCAAGCGCCAATCCATTCTCCGGTGGCTAATTTGGGTAAATATTTTTGTTTTTGCGCTTCTGTTCCGTGGTAATAGATATGACCCGTACAGAGTGAGTTGTGAGCGGCAACGCTCAAGCCAACCCCACCACAAACTTTGCCTAGCTCCATTAATACAGTAGCGTATTCATTGTAGCCAAAACCGGAACCTCCGTATTGTTCGGGAATAAAAATGCCGAGTAAGCCGAGCTCACCCATTTTTTTCATGACGTCGATTGGAAAAACTTCGTGGTCATCCCAGTGCTTCATTTGTGGGCGAATTTCTCGCTCTGCAAAATCTCGCACCATTTGTGCAAGCATCTGCTGTTGTTCAGTGAAATAAGTACTCATGTTGTTGATTGATATAGTTGTTGATGAAGAGACTTTAAAGTAGCTTAATCCATAGGTGTGCGTTAATAGTGTACAATAGCATTGAGTTGCTCGCTAAACGGAGCTAAAGTTTGAGCGCCATTCAAAAAATCTAAGGCGACTAAAAAGTCAAAGCCAGCGACCACTCCCCCGCTCTTTTCGATGAGTGTGGCGGCAGCGGCGGCTGAACCACCTGTGGCAAGGAGGTCATCGTGTATCAAGACGCGCTGTCCTACTTTAACGGCGTCGGTATGCATTTCAATAACAGCAGAACCATATTCGAGTTCATAGGCGTGTTTGATTTTGTCGTAAGGCAACTTACCTTCCTTGCGAATCAGCACAAACGCAAGCCCTAAGCGCATGGCGAGCGGATAACCGAATAAGAAACCTCTGCTCTCAATGCCAGCAATTGCGTCAAGACCCGCATCTTTATACTGCAATACCAAATGATCTAACACTGCATTAGAAACGATTGGATCTAACATAATCGTAGAAATATCCTTAAAAAGGATGCCTGGTTTTGGGAAATCCGGCACGTCGCGGATAGCTGCTTTAAGCTGCTCGTGAACTGTCATGTCACAAAGATAAGTAAGGCAGCAGTTTTTTGTACGTTTCTTCGTCAATTAATACCGATTCTTTGAGTTCGTGTAGCGCTTTAAAAACGCCGCGTTGCTTGCGCATTTTGATAATTGAATTGGCCTGATTCCACGTCAAGTAAGGATGTTGCTTCAGTGTTTCATAGGAAACCTCGTTGATTAAAATGGGCTGAATACCTTGGTCAATTTGGACATATGGCAACATTTTTTGCAATATTTCGGGCTCGAGTCCACGAATTTCTCGAAGCTGATCTAAAGATAAAAATCCGCCCAAGCGCGAACGGTAAGCGATAATTTTAGCAGCAGTATATTGACCAATTCCAGGCAAGGCCACCAACTGCGCCTCTGAAGCTGTATTCAAATCTAGTTTTTTGATTTGGGTTGGGCTTTGTTCTTTTTGATCTGGTGCTGTTTTCTTGTTGTTTATCCATCCCGGACGATTTTCTTCTTGAGCTAAATGTTCGAAAAGCAATGAATCGGCTATGAGGTGTAGCAATGCGGGTGGCAATACGCGTATGCGTTGCATTTGCGCTAGCGAGTGCAGACCATATTTATCTCTATAGCGAATCAGTGCAGCACTTTGTTTCGGACTCAGCCCCAAGCGCTGCCAATCTGCAGCACTGAGGGATTCGGGAGCACAACGCTTCCAAAGCGGCTTAAAACGGCTCAAACGTGCCTTTTCGACAGTTTCAAATCGCTTGAGGGCTTCGCGTTCTTGGGTATAGCTCCAGGTGTAAGAAATAGTCAACGGATAAAAGTATGCCTCGATTCGAGGTAAAAACACCACAAGCGCACAAATCAGCAACCATATAAGCGTACCTCTTTCTAGGCGCTTCGAGAAAATAATAAAGGGGTTCTTCATAAAAAGTCCAACGCGAACTTTTTGAAGAAATTTATTTATTGAACCGATCTTTTGGACTTGATTAAGTAATAAACCGGTATGCCAAGCAAAACAATAAATAAGCCCATTCCCGCATTGCGGAAATCATAAATCAAAAGATCGATACAAATAGCTAACGTCAGAATGATATACAATGCTGGAATAAATGGATAACCCCAAGCTTTGTATGGGCGAGGCGTATCAGGCTCTAGTTTGCGCAACCTGAAAATACCGTAGATGGTCAGGATGTAAAATAACAAACTGGCAAAGGTGCTATACGTGAGCAAATCACCGTATTTACCAGAGAGGCACAAGACACTCGCCCATGCACACTGAATCCAGAGTGCCTGAGCAGGAACTCCTTTTGCATTGAGTGCAGCCGCTCGCTTGAAAAACAAACCGTCCTTGGACATCGCATAAAACAATCGCGACCCAGCTAGTACCAAACCATTGTTACAACCAAAAGTGGAAACCATAATAAGGCCAGCCATTAATAAGATGCCCGCGTCGCCAAAAATGACATACGCTGCAGAAGCACCCACGCGATCATTGCTCGCAAACAACATCCCTTGGTCTATAGGAGTAAGTCCCTCTGGGCTGCCATTTACAGGTAGCAACGCAAGGTAAGCGATATTGGCAAGTACGTAAATAACCGTGACAATTAAGGTTCCAAAAAACAAGCTTTTGGGAATATTCTTTTTTGGGTCTTTGATTTCACCAGCTATAAAAGTCACGTTATTCCAGGCATCTGCCGAAAACAAAGAGTTGATGATGGTAGCGCCCAAAGCGCCCACCAAAGCCCAACCCGTAAGAGAGATTTGAGAAATACTTCCTCCATCCGAAACAACTGTTTTGGTGGCTTTCCAGACATCTGCAAAGTTCAAGGAAAAAACGTCTGTTTGCAGGCCAAAATAGATCCCCAAAACAATCAAAGCACCGAGGGCAAAAAGCTTGGCAGAAGTAAAAATGAACTGAATAATTTTCCCGTTCTGTACACCTTGTGCATTTGAATAAGTGAGTAAAACAACCGAGGCGATGGCAAGAACCTGAGCCCAGGTAACGTTTAAGAAAGAGGTCTCTAAAATACTTGCATTCAATCCAGGGAAGAAGACAGCCGTATACTTTGCAAAAGCGACCGCAACCGCGGCAATTACCCCTGTCTGAATGACAGTAAAGACCGTCCAGCCATATAAAAAAGAGGCCATTTTACCGTAAGCGCGTTGAATATAAACATACTGGCCACCTGCGTTGGGCATCATGCCAGCTAGTTCGCCGTAACTGAGCGCCGCAAAAACGGTAATGAGACCCGTAAGTATCCAAAGGACCAACAACCAAGCTGGCGAACCGATATCGCGCAGCATGAGCGTTGAAACAATGAAAATTCCCGAACCAATCATTGAACCCGAAACCAACAACGTGGCATCGAGCAGGCCGAGTGATTTTATTCGTGTTTTTTGTGGCATTACCTGTTTGTTCGAATAGAGTTATTGCTAAATAAGTTAGGTTAAAAATGCCCCCTAGATAACTACTTCTTCGGATGAAGGTGTGAATTTCTTCGGCTATAAGTGAAGTAAATTATGAGTCCAAGAGCCATCCATAGACCTGCTGCTTTAAGGGTAGCTTGATCTAAGGAAACAATCATTGCTGTACAAACCAAAATGCCTAATATCGGAACCAACGGAACTAGAGGGGTTTTGAAAGGACGATTTAAACTCGGATTACTTTTGCGCATAATTAAAATACCTAAGCTAACAAGAATGAATGCGAATAAAGTACCAAAGGAAGTGAGGTCACCAGCAACACTTCCTGGCACCAATGCGGCAAAGGCACCAACGAAAATAAATAACATCCAATTAGCAATATATGGAGTTTGGAACTTCGGGTGAAGCTTCCCAAATGCAGATGGAATAAGCCCGTCTTGACTCATTGAAAAGAACACACGGCTTTGTCCCATTAACATGACTAAAATAACAGAAGAAAAGCCTGCCAATATTGCAAGTGTTACGCCAGTACCTAACCACTCGTAACCCTTCATATATTCATTAATTGCATAGGATACTGATGCTTCCTTACCAGCTGTTGCAAATTCACTCCAATGTGCAACCCCTGTTAATACGTGGCCAAAAAGGATATATAATACCGTGCAAATTGCAAGCGAACCTAAAATTCCAATTGGCATATCTCGCTTTGGATTTTTAGCCTCTTGTGCGGTTGTACTTACCGCATCGAATCCTATAAATGCAAAAAAGACAATGCCAGCACCGCCTAATACGCCACCCCAACCCCATTTAAAGAAACCTTCATGTCCGAAAGTGCCTTCTGGAATAAGGTATGGTGTGTGATTCGAATCTTTTATGAAGTACCATCCGATAACTATAAATACTAAAACTATCGCTACTTTCACAAAAACAATTATGGCGTTCACAAGTGCAGATTCTTTTGTCCCTTTAATCAATAAGAGAGTCAATGCTAATAGAATGATTAATGCTGGTGCATTAATGAATCCAGAGGTTATAGTAACTTTTGAAGCCAGATTTGCAGGTAGATTTTCATATTGAGCAGCACTCAAAATCCCTTTCTCAATTCCATCCCAATGACCCGGTAATTTTTGAATCTGGACCACAATATCTTGAGAAACTTTATACATGCTTTCAAAAGGTGAATGACACCATTCGTATGGTATCGCATGGCCTAACAAGTTATTGAGGTATTCACTCCAAGCAATAGATACAGTCGCAGCTCCTAGCGCATATTCCATAATTAATGACCAACCGATAATCCATGCAACCAACTCACCCATCGTAACAAATGAATAGGCATAAGCGCTACCTGAAATTGGAATCATTGAAGCGAATTCAGCATAACAAAGACCGGCAAAAGCACAGCCAATAGCCGCAATAACAAAAGAAAGCGTTACGCCTGACCCTGCTGCCTCTGATGCCGCCGCCGCAGTACGAACAAATAAGCCCGCGCCAATAATTGCGCCGATTCCTAAGGCAATTAAACTTCCAGCACCGAGGGTGCGTTTCATCTGGCTGTTCTCAGCATGTGCCAATAAGTCTACTAGTGATTTTTTTCTCCAAATGCTCATAAATAATTTTTTAGGTAGGTAAAGATAAATTTTTTTCTCTATTGCAAAAGAGCAAATGTTTGCTCGAGGGTATGCGGTTCATAGCCGAGAACTGTCCTGGCTTTGTCGAGTACAAAGCCCGTGCGAGGGGGGCGTTGAGCAGGCTGCTGCAAACTTTCACTACTGAGCTTAGTGACCTCATGCATGGGAAGATTGTAAAAAGCAGCCACGCGGGAAACGATCTGATCGATGGCAAGGACTTCCGGACCACAAATATGAAAGATGCCCTCCTGAGCCAATTCACAGATGCGCAAACAGGCCCACGCGAGGTCGTCGGCCCATGTGGGGGCGCGAAACTGATCGTCGACTAGTTGTAAAGGGGTTCCTTTTTCTAGTGCTTGTTTTGCCCAAAGGATCAGATTTGAGCGGGAGAGGTTTTCTCCTTGGCCGTACACAATTATGGTTCTGACAATCGAATAACTGAGGCCCTGAAGTGATTTAACGATCTGCTCAGCCTCGACTTTGGAGCGCGCGTAGACACTCAACGGATTGGGTTGGTCTTCTTCAGAATACGGCCCCGCTAAGCCATCAAACACAAAATCAGTCGATAGCAACTGAAAATGAATTTGATGCTGCTGACAGTATTTAGCCAACATCAGGACGGCCTGTCGGTTCACTAAATCACAGGCCTCCGGGTGCAGCTCGCACTGATCGACGTTGGTCATGGCAGCGGTGTGAATGAGGTGCGTTGGTTGATAGGCATCCAGCACTTCAATAATGTTTTGTTCGTCGGTGATATCTAACGTTGCATAAGCCGAATTCGGGCACTTAGAATAGCGTTTTGCTCCGCTTGAAGTTGCTAAAAAATCAATTTGTTTGAGCAGGCAGAGATCGACTAATTTTTGGCCCAAAAGACCATTGCTGCCGGTAATGAGCACTTTCATAAATCCCAGATAGATTGTTTGCGCTTGGCTTGAAATTTAAAATAATGTTTGTGTTCGAGGATCCAGGCCATGATGAGGTAAAGTAAAACCGGCGAACCCAAGCCAATAAAACTGAGGTAGATGAACCCGAGTCTCACTTTGTTGGTTCGGATACCCAAGCGGCGCGCCCACCACTCGCATACGCCAAAAGATTGGAGTTCAAAGAAGAATACTATTTTTTGGAGAAGTCGTCTCATGGCTCAAAACAAAAGGCGCCTTCCGACGCCTTTCTTTCTATAATCTTGGAAGTTGTTTAAACTTGCGGTATTCTGGATCAGCCGGTGGGGCTGTATTGGGATCAAAGGTTGTACTGGTGATTTTAGCAGTAGTACGGCGGTTGATCGTATGAAGCATTTCGTACTTCGCTTTGTCTGTGGTTTTGAATTGCTCGATGTATTCTGGTGTGAGCAAGACTGTTTTTCCTGTTTCGTCTACCCAAGTAGCTGGTTCTGACTCACCACGACCAATAGGGCGAATACGTCTTGGGTCAATGCCACAAGTTTCGACCAAATGCTTGTATACAGCTTTTGCACGGTTTTCAGACAACATTTGATTGCGAACGTCTCCACCGCGCGCATCTGTATGAGAGAAGAGGTCGATGGTGATGTTAGGGTATTCTTTGAGCATGCTGTCCAAGAACTTCAAGGAGTCTAGGGACATACAAGTGGCGTCGTTGATGAACACCCACTGGTCGAATACGTAACGCACTTCTGGGGTGCGGATGATACCAACTGGCAATAAAGGCATCTCGATTAAGAAGCTTTGGCTTTGCTCCAAACCTAAGGTCGAGATCTTTGCTCCTTTTTTGTCTTCGTAGTAGCCTTCTTTCTCAGCTTTGAGCGTGTATTCTTTACCTGCTAGAATGTAACGACCTTTTTTGTCCGGACGCTCTTTCCAGATAATTTTTCCTTTCGCGTCGGTTACGCCTTCCCAGCTCGTGCCGTCAGAAACAGTCACGTAAACTTTAGCACCTTCGATTTTTTTCGATTTTTTACCAGACTCATAAATAGTTACGCGCAAATCGAAAAGGTTTGGAGGGGTTGTAAAGCTCCAAATTTCGGGTGCGTATTCCTGATTGCTGGTAGTTTTGCGCTCTGAAGTAAAGAAACCTGACTTGCCATCGAAGTCAGCCATTGCGTAATCGTTTCCTTGTGAGTTGAACGGGTAACCCATATTTTTAACGCCAGTCCATTTGTTTTCACCCGCAACTTGTTCTGCTACGAAAAGGTCGAGACCACCGATGCCTGGCAAGCCATCAGAAGCAAAATACAATTGGCCATTCGGACCAATAGATGGGAAAAGTTCGTTGCCTGCAGTATTGAACATTGCGCCCATGTTGTGTGGGATAGAATCCCAAGTTTTGCTGCGCTTGTCGAAGTTGACATACCAGAGATCGCGGCCTCCGAATGATTTCTCGCCGTTCGGGCTCACGCGCATGTCTGAGGCAAAAATGAGCATTTGGTCGTCTGGAGACAGACATGGATGACCAACTGAAATGGTATCGGAAACGGTCAATGAAATTTTGCGAGGATCATCGAAATCTTGACCGCTCATGCTGGCTGTCCAGATCTCGCAACCGAGGTCCATTTTTTCGGCATTGGGGCAACGCGTGAAGTAAATGGCTTTGCGCTTTGAGTCAAATACGGCTGAACCTTCGTTTTGAGTGGTATTGACCACGCCTTTTGTATCTAAAGACTTTACGTTTGTTGGGTTGCCATTGACGTCGTATTCGGCGATGTAGAGGTCCATGTATTTTTCACCTGAGATTGGGTCTCTTTGTGCGCCAGTGCTCTCGTCGCGAGAAGAACTAAACACAATGACTTTGCCTTTTTTGTCCATGAAAGAAGGCGCCATGTCCATTTGCTTGGTGTTGATTTTTGCCTCTGGTTTGACGACCAATTTAGAAGTTTCAAACTCGTCGAAATCTTTGTATTTTTCACAAGCCATGATGGCACCATCTACTTCAGTAGTGCGCGATTTGGGAGCAATACGCTTGTACTCGCGGTAGCTTTTAATGGCGTTGTCGAAGTCTTTCATCATGCGTTGCATGTCGCCTTTGTAGTAATATACTTCAGGGACTACATCAAAATATTTGAGTTCGATACAAGTGCCGTACCAATCATTTGCTTTGTCGTAGATTTCAAGTGAGCGATAAGATTCTGCCACTTTAAAGGCCATGTCCCCTTTTTGACGCAATGAGCCGCGGGCGCCTAGTTTTTTGTAGGCATCTTGACAAACATTGATTGCTTCAAAATAGTTTCCTGAGATAAAGACTTCGTTGGCTTCACGCACAAATTTTGGATCGGGGGCGGTTTGTGAAAAGCTGACCGATGCCGAGAAAATTGTTAAAATAGCGGCGATGAATAGGTGTTTCATAAAGCGTAGTTTTAGCTTGGTACGATACCAAGGAAAGCAAAAATAGAGAAATTTTATTTAAAATCCGAACAATAGGTTCTCCAGCGTTCTAATAAGCGTTGAAAACCTTGGGGTAGCTCAGAATCAAACTCCAAATACTCTTTGGTTCGAGGCTGAACAAAACCAAGTGTTTTAGCGTGAAGTGCTTGGCCGGGAAGCAATGCAAAATTATTGGTCATAAATTTTTCATAGGCCGTTGATTTAGTGCCCTTGAGGATGCGGTCTCCGCCGTATTCTAAATCATTGAACAAAGGATGTCCAATGTATTGCATGTGCGCTCGAATTTGATGGGTACGGCCCGTCTCAAGTTTGCATTCAACTAAAGTTACGTAGCCAAAACGCTCCAAAACTTTGTAGTGTGTAATTGCCGGTTTGCCATAGGCGCCGTCTGGGAAAACAGTCATCACTTTGCGGTTCTTGAGGGATCTGCCTATGTGCCCGGTAATGGTGCCATCTTCGCTGAGATCTCCCCAAACGAGCGCATAATAGCGCCTTTCAGTAGAGCGATCATAAAATTGTTTGGCGAGGTCGTTGAGTGCGTTTTCCGTTTTGGCAATGACCAACAAACCGGTGGTGTGTTTGTCTATGCGATGTACCAAACCCGGACGACCAAAATAATCTTTAGGGCGCGTCGGGAGGTGATCAAAATGAAAGACTAAAGCATTGACAAGCGTTCCGGAATAGTTGCCGTAGCCCGGGTGAACCACCATATTAGAAGGCTTGTTGACCACCAATAAATCTTCGTCTTCGTAGGCAATTTCGATGGGAATGTCTTGGGCAATCAATTCAATTTCTCGAACTGGATAAGGCAATACAATGGCAACTTCGTCGCCGGGTTTGACGCGGTAATTTTGTTTAACCGCCTGCCCATTCACATGAATATTGCCATTTTTGGCAGCTACCTGAATTTTGTTGCGAGAGGTGTCAGCCATTCGATCCAATAAAAATTTATCGATACGGATAACTTCTTGACCTGGATCTGCTTTGAACCGATGGTGTTCAAAAAGGTCAGCCTCTTCTACTTCAATTTCTAGATTTTCTTCGCTCATTAGTGATTGATGACCAGCTTTAATGTTTCCAAGTTACTTTGCGCACAACGCAAGAAATATACTCCGTTTGGCAAGGTGCTGATATCAAATGTTGGATTGGTCTGTGTGTTTTGGATTTGACCAAGTGCATCAAATAAGATGATTTGTTTGCCTTGATAAGACTTGGGGAGTACAACCTCGAATTCTTGCTGAGCTGGATTCGGATAAACAGCCCAAGTTTCTTGCTCCACTGCTTGATCTGCTATGCCTAAACTGGCATCGAGCGCTGTTGAAAAAATAGGGTGTATCATTGCAGATCCTTCAAACGGGGAGGTATACCATGTGAAACCACCGTCAACGCTATATTGAACCTTGTCTGAATGGTCAATATTGCGGTCGAGTCCTAAGTTGAGTCGCTCCGCATCGAGTTGGCGCCATCCAATAAAAAATGAGGTCGGGACACTTACTTTTTGCGTGTCAGCAAAGTAGTACGGAACAAAAATGCCTCGCTCATCGCCATAGAGCGGAGATCTCGGAAAGAAAACGTCGTCTTCGTAAAGCAATGTGCCGGGGTGTCCGTTTTCATTGGACCAAACACTGATCAAAAATAGTTTTGAACTGACATCTATGACGGAAGGCACAAAATGAAACGCAACGCCAACAAGCGAATCAGCTTCGTAAGCGTTGTATTCGACCGCCAAGCGCGACTGGACACCCGTTGGACCAAACGCTGCTTCGGCGCTACCGTCATCATAGCTGTAGAAATTGAAAAAGGGTTGATAAAAGCTTGTGGTGTCATTGAGCGTCAAATTTGGAAACTGCACGCTGAGGTTACCTTTGACTCGGAATGCTTGCTCGTCTCCTCCACCGTTTATCGGAAAAGAGCCGAAGGTACTGATGTTGTGGGTAGAAAAATAGGTGGTGGTGGGCGCATAGTTCAAATCGCCATTGGATAATTGACTACCTGCAATTGAAAATTGATTGAGCTGTGTTCCTGCTTGATCAATTGTAAACTGTCCTGCAAATTGGTTGTTTTCTGGTGTTGGGCTGCCGTTGTGCAGTGCAACGGGGAAGTCGTTGCGGAAGGGCTTGGGGGTGTTCTTGTAATGATCCCAAGGAACAGCAGTGTAGTCTTGTAAGAGCGAAGTCATGGGATATACCCAAGCAAAATCTTTGAATAATGTATCGGCAATTGTAGACTGCGCTCGCAAATGGACGTAGTCGATATGAAAATGATCAAGGGCTCCGGATAGCGCCCCATAGTTACTGAACCGGAATTGGAAACCTTTCTTAAAATACTTGGCGTCCTTGACAGGAATATGTACAACTTTAAACGGGGCGGTGGTATCGCCGGCAATTGCCCAAATGTGAAACCATTGGTCGAGGTCTTTGGCGTAAAATTCTAAGCGCAGGGAATCTGTTGCCTCCGGAATATCTCCCCAACCTTCTGACTGAACCAAAAAGGAGAAATACAAAGAATCAGCTGCATTGAGACCACTCAAATCCAAGGGCTTCGAATGCAAGAAATCTGCGTTGTTGGTAAGGGTGGTTCCGATGGCATATGGATATCCATTGGCATCTAGGCCATCAAAAGTAACAACACCCAGCGAACGGGGCGAAACGCCAAACCGTCGATTCAAGTAAGCGTTGTCGTCGAGCCAAAGCGCCGTTGGGTCATTGAGTGTTGCAAAAAAGATGCGGGCAGAATCTTGTACAAAACTGGGATTTTGGACCCAAACGGTATCTGGCGTATCGACCACACCGATGGTGTCATAGATATAATACGGCGGATAGAGATCGAGGGTCTGATACGTCAAGGGGAAGGCTGTAAAATCGGCGACTTTAACAGGTGTAACCGGGAAAACAGAGTCGGTGAATGTGCTCGTGGTCTGATCGAATGTGCGTCGGAAAGTCGCCTGATCAGTGAAAGTTTGTGCGGCTGCAAAAGGAACCAAAGTATTGGGGTCAAGCAGCTGATAATAGAGCGTAGAGCTCACTCCTGGGTCGTTGAATTGGGCGTTGTATTTTTGAAATTTATCGGTAGAAAATTCGTCAAAAAAGGGAAGGTCTAGTGTGTCTGAAGTATAATAAAAGGTGCTGTCAATGGTATTCACTGTACTTTTTAGTTGGCCTTCTGATTTTGAAAGCTCAAAGTTCCGACTTATTGGCCCTAATTCAAGCCCCTGTGACCACAGAGCTGAAATAGCGAGACTAAAAAATAGCGTAAAAACGTAGCGCATCATAGTTTAGGGGTTTTGTCCGTCTCCTCCTTTTTCCATCGAAAGGATAAACTGCGTGGACTTAAAAACGGTAGTTCCTTCAATATATTCTGGGGATTGTGAAAAAATTCGGGCCACTGCAGAATCTTGACTAGTCAAGCAATCTGGGCAAATAAAAGAATAACTACTCACCCCTAGCGTATCAAAAATGTAACGTGCTTCAGACATAGTCAGACCCAATAAATTAGGCAAGGCAATTGGTTCGCCTTCGTCGTTCTGACCCACAATTAAAGTAACGACTGCCCCAATTGGAAGGCGCTCGCCCTCTTTGATGCGTCGGCCTTTGTAGCGTTGGTCTAAAACAGATCCATTGGCTTCTGCCGTAGGTTGATACTGAATAATGAAACGCAAACCGCGCTGTTCTAGGATACTTTGGGCAAACTGAATTTGTTTGTGCAACAAACTTGGCATCTCGACCAACTGACTTTTCTTGGAGAGTCGGAGCCCGATGATGCGGCCAGACTTGACATACACCTGCGAAAGTGAGGTAGGTTCGACGAGTTGTTCGACAACAGTGCCCTCAGGCAATTTGGGGTCGTATATGCTGTCCAGAATTTGGTAGGTGAGGTCCAAACTTTCGATGCGTTTTTTGGCTTTTTCACCAGACATACCCACTAGATTAGGGACGGCGATTTTCTCGCCGTGGTTAGTGGCAAAATCGAGGTAAAGGATGGTGGCAAAAACCATCACCAAATAAAATAAAATCACCAAGCCAAAGTGTTTCCAGAAGTGTTTGGTCTTCATAAATGGAAGCACCAGTCTAAGCGTACTTTTGATTTTATCCAACATAAAGAAATGGTATAGGTATTACAAAGATGCTTAGAAATTTGGAGATAGTGCGTGAGAACTGAAGAAGTCCTCGATAAACTGCAATGCTTCGTCGGTAGAGTCGGTGATTTTAAACAACTCGAGATCGGACTCAGAAATGTACCCTTCTGCCAGTTGAACATGCTTGACCCAATCGAATAAACCCTGCCAAAATGCGCTGCCAAACAACACAATTGGCCTCCTTGCAATTTTGCGGGTTTGGATGAGCGTAATGGCTTCAAAGAGTTCATCAAGAGTGCCAAAACCACCGGGCATAATCACAAATGCTTGGGCATATTTCACAAAAATCACCTTTCTGACAAAGAAATAATCGAACTCCAAAAAATGATCGCGATCAATGTACTGGTTGTGAAATTGCTCGAAAGGTAAATCTATGTTGAGCCCCACTGAAGTGCCTCCACCCTGCTTTGCGCCTTTATTTCCGGCTTCCATGATGCCTGGCCCTCCACCGGTGATCACACCATAGCCAGCTCTTGCGATCTTCTCGGCGAGTTCTACCGTTTGCGTGTAATAGTGGTGCTCAGATTTGGTTCGAGCAGAGCCAAAGATGGAGATACAGGGCCCTGCTTTTGCCATTTTGTCGTAGGCTTCCACAAACTCAGCCATAATTTTAAAAATAGACCAGCTGTCGTTGCTCTTGATCTCGGACCAATCTTTACGTAGGTTTTCCATGTGAATTATTTGATGATATTCACCTCGAAAAGCTGAGGCCAATATTTTCCTGTCATGTATATTTTTCGGTTCGTAGCATTGAAGGCTATTCCATTTAGGACTTCTCCGTTTCCTTTGCCCGCAGCCACTAAATTGCCCGCATCGATAAGTGCAATGACGCGCCCCAAAGTTGGTTCGATTACTGCAATAAAATTGGTGGTATAGATGTTGGCGTAGATGAGCCCGTCTATGTATTCGAGTTCGTTGAGTTGAGGCAAAGGACCCTGATCTGAATATACTTCCAAGGTGCGTAAGGTCTGAAAAGTTTTGGGGTCTTTAAAGGTCAGGCGCTCGGTTCCGTCGGACATAATGAGTTGTTTGCCATCTGAGCAAAGTCCCCAACCTTCACCCGTATAAGCGAGTTCGCGCTTGAGTTGGAAAGTTTTGAGGTCGTAGACAAAACACTGCTGATTTTTCCAGGTGAGCTGAAAAAGTTCATCTCCAATAATAGCGATGCCTTCGCCAAATTTACTGGCGTCGAGCTGTTGCTTATAGGTGAGCGCTCCTTCTTTGACGGGTTGGCCAGTGGATAAATTGATTTTTGAAACCATCGAACTGCCGTTTTGATTGGGGTCGCCGGTTGCTTCGTAGAGCTCCCCTTTCCAAAATGTCAAGCCTTGTGTATAATTTTTGTAGTCGTGTGGATACGAAGCACCTAATTGGAGCGACCAACGCTCTGGTTTGATATCGGATAAAATGCGCAAGTTGCGTTGCTCCGTGTAAAGATTGCCGTCGGCATCGCTCACTTGCAAATCGAGCAAATAAGCCCCAGGTTTGAATGATTTGGTATCTAGAAAATAGATTTCCTTCTTTTTGGGTTGGGCGATTTGCAACACCACTGAGTCGGCAATTTTTAATACCAGTTTGGAGCTTTCTTTGGCCACTTTCAGCGGGATAGCTATCGTTTTTCCGTAGGTAGTGGCCAAATTTTCTTTGAAACCAAAAGTTGCCGCTTGTGGAGCGCTGTCGCTCGAAGAATTGAAGAATGGTGCTAAAAAGCCAACTAATAGGCCCAATACCAATACCCAGATGATTATTTTTTTCATTTGTCGAGGATCAATTGTTCAATAGCTTTTGCATCAATAGAGCCGTGGCTCTCTGCGTAGATCACTTTGTTTTTATCGATAACGATGCATTGTGGAGACTCATGCCAAACTTGAGTGTCGGTTGCAACAAGATTCGAAAGATCGCGAAAAGCAATCAAATCAAGATACCAAGAATCGATGGCGTTTTGCTGGAAAAGCGCACTTGATTCAAAGCGATTGAGCACCATAGATGAGATCGAACAACGCGTGCTGTGTTTGAACACCAATTGAGGTGCTGTTTGCGAGGCAGAAAGGAGCTCTTGCCAATGTGTGGGTTCCGAAAAAATTTTCCAACTCATGCCATACCGGATTTAAACTGGCGCAAGAATCGTACGTCGTTTTCGGAGTACAAACGCAAATCGGTGACGCGGTACTTGAGTTGTGCAATGCGCTCTACCCCCATTCCAAAGGCAAAGCCTGAATATGTTTGCGCATCGATACCGCAGGCTTCTAGGACATTTGGATCAACCATACCACAGCCCATGATTTCTAACCAGCCAGTATACTTGCAAACATTGCAACCTTTTGCATTGCACAAAGAGCACGAGACATCGACCTCGGCACTTGGCTCAGTAAATGGAAAATAAGATGGGCGCAAACGGATTTGAGTATCGGGGCCAAAAAGCGCCTGCGCAAAATAAAGTAAAGTTTGTTTGAGGTCGGCAAAGGAAACATCTTTGTCGATGTAGAGACCTTCTACCTGATGAAAGAAACAGTGTGCGCGCGCTGAAATAGCCTCGTTGCGGTATACGCGTCCGGGCGAAATGGTGCGAATTGGAGGCGCTTGGTTTTCCATGACGCGAACTTGCACGCTACTTGTATGCGTGCGCAACGCGATTTCCTGAGCGCCTTTTTCGATGAAGAAAGTGTCTTGCATATCGCGAGCTGGGTGCTCAGGCGGAAAGTTTAAGGCGCTGAAGTTGTGCCAGTCGTCTTCGATTTCTGGCCCTTCTGACACCACAAAACCAATGCGGTTAAAGATTTCGATGATTTCTCTTCGGATCAATGAAAGCGGATGATGTGCACCTACTTTCGGGTCGCTTGCTGGCCTCGAATGATCTTGTTGAGCACCTACTTGTTGAACTTGGGCGAGCGCAGTTTTCTTCTCGTGGAAAATTTGTTCGGCGCGCTCTTTTAAGGCATTGACCTGCTGACCATATGCCCGCTTTTGATCATTGGGAATATCTTTAATGGCCGCATACAAATCTTTGAGGACGTTTTTCGAACCCAAAAAGCGAATGCGAAACTGTTCGAGCGCATGTTCGTCTTGAATTTGGACTTGGCTTAATTCGAGAGATAAATCTGCTATGTTCATTTTTAAACGGTTCTATTGTAACCTTTTGACCCTTCTTGTTGTTTAACAACGAAAAATCATGGTATCCGTGCAAATGTACAAGAAAAAAAAGCTGAAGCCTATTGCTGCCGTCGCATTTCTATCGATGATTTTATCGGTGTTTTTAATCACATCTTGCAAAGAGACACCAGACACAACCTTGGAGGTGACTGTCGTTAATGTGAACGGAACAATTCTTTCAGACGCCAAAGTATGGCTCGTAGCAGAACCCACAGATACCGCTCACAACCCTATTGCAGTAAAGGATAGTGCACTTACTGATGCCAGCGGAAAAGCTTATTTTAATCTGTCTTCGTTCTACAAACCGGGGCAGATTGGCGTCATGCAAATCAAAGTAAAAGGCTTCTATTTTGGACTGACAGGAGAGGCCCTTGCAGAAATTACGGAAGAGCAACGCAATCAGGTCCTACTTCAAATACAATAAACGCTGTTTTTGAAGTTTTAAAATTAAAACGTAAATTTGAGACATTCAAAACCTATGAAAACTATACTTACCAGCTTTTTTGCACTGTCGCTGCTCTTCATTTTGGGTGGCTGTGAACCAACAGAACCAGCAATTATTAAAGTCTTTGTGCGTTCGTCTTCTAACCAACTCATCGATGGCGCTAAAGTCATTATTGTGGGCGATCAACAATCCACGCCTGCTACTTTAGCCTACGTAGACACCACCTACACCAATTCTTCAGGGTTCACCACTTTCGATATGGACCCGTACTTTTCTGTAGCTGGTGAAAGCAATAAAACTGGCTATTTCGATATTATTGTCAAATACAACAACAAGACAGCCTACGGATACACACGTGCAAAAGTGCATACCACAGCCGTCGAGACCATCTACTTACCCAACTAAACACCATGAAAAAGATCCTTCTATTTGCTGTTGCAGCTACTACTTTGGTATCACTCAGCGCTTGTCGTAAAAAAATGGATACCGTTGCGCACATCTATGTCAAAGACGAGACCAACGCAAGTGTTTCCAATGCAATGGTTGTTTTGTACGGTACCAACACACAAAGTACGCCTCAACAAGTTGCTGTTTTTGATACGGCTTACACTAACGTCAATGGTTTGGCCACTTTCAACTACAACGAGCTCTACCAGCTTGGTCAAGCAGGTGTTGCCGTCTTGGATATCAAAGCACAGAAAGGCAACAAGACTGGTCAAGGCATTATCAAGATTGAGGCAGAGAAAGTAAACGAGGAAACCGTTTATATCCAGCCTTAAGCACCTTACGCTACAATCTTTCTGAGCACTTTCTGCTCGCTGCCTAGAATCGCATCTAGGTCGAGGTACTGTTGAACGCTGATCGGAAAACTGATTTCGTATTCGGTGATAAATCCGAATTCAAAGCGGCACATATATTCACTCACCTCAATATCCGCAGCCTGCTGAAGTTTTGAAACAATTCCGTTCAACGCTGACATCTTAACGACCAACTTGGTATCATAGACCAGTACATCGTCTTTCATTTGACCGGCTATTGTTACTTCAGCGTCTTGATTATTAAACCAAATGTGTTGGATAGCAAATTTTTTATTCATGGCGTTTTGTTTTGATGATACAAAGTTGAGACAGTACATCGTAAACAATTTACGTTCTTCTTTTCATCGCTCATTTCCAGAATAAATCCTTAATTTTACAGCATGTCTGAGGATCAGCCAATGTCATTTCTAGATCACCTCGAAGAGCTCCGCTGGCGCTTATTAAGAGCCGCAATTGCGGTGATCATCTTTTCGGTTGTCATCTGGATTTACCAACGTGAAATCATGGAAAATGTCTTCCTCAACATGGTTGATCCCGACTTCATCACTTTCAAACTCCTATGTCAATACCTCGGTGTTTGTGTAGAACAAATCCACGTTGATTTTCAAAGCACCACACTTGCGGGTCAGTTCTCTTATGCCCTCATGATGAGTATCATGGGAGGCGTAGTGCTCTCCTTCCCCTACATCTTTTATCAACTCTGGGCGTTTGTTAAACCAGGGCTCAAGGGCAATGAGAAACAAATGGCTAAAGGCATTGTCTTTTATGTGAGCCTGCTATTTTTTACTGGTATTTTATTTGGCTATTATGTAGTGGCCCCTTTGAGTGTCCAGTTCTTTGGCGCCTTCCAAATTACTCCTGAAATCAAAACAGATGTCACCATCGCGTCTTACATGAGCACCATTCTGTCTACGGTTTTTTACACAGGACTTTTCTTTCTCTTCCCTATCGTGACTTTCTTATTGGTTAAAATCGGGCTATTCACCCCCGAATTTTTAATCAAATACCGCAAACATGCTATTGTCATCATTTTGATTCTAGCGGCTGTGATTACCCCTCCAGATGTCATCTCGCAGGTCATCGTCACCATCCCTATCTATCTACTTTTTGAAATCAGCGTTTTGGTCGCTAAGCGCGTCGATAAAGGCGAAAAAAGCTAATGAAACGCATTAGTTTACTCTTTTTTTGCTTGTACTTCATCGGATGTTGGGCCCAACAAACAGTAGTCAGCGGCAAAATCACCGACAAAAAAGGAGAGCCACTCAGTTACGTCCAGGTTCAATTCCAAGATTCTAAAATTGGCACCAAGTCAGACTCTCTTGGAAATTTTTATCTCGCTACATACTACCCTACTGATACGCTCCTTTTCAGACTGCTCGGTTATCAAACAGAACGGATAAAAATCGCCAAAGACAAGACCCAAGAATTGGCCATCAAAATGACTACCCAAGAAAAAGAAATAGCCGAAGTTTTTCTGAAAGCACCCACCGAAACGCGCGGTTCCCAACTGCATCGGCGCATCATTACATACAAAAACATCAATAACAAAGAGAAACTCAGTGCCTATCAATACCACCTTTACAACAAAATCCAACTGGATGCCAGTAACCTCGATTCGAACCTCATCAACAATCCATTAGTAGATCGCTTATCTATTGTAAAAGATTACCTGCAAACCGATTCCGCAGATCAAACGCTCTTACCTGTCATTTTATCAGAAAGTGTATCCGATTATTATTACCTCAAAGAACCCAAACTCAAAAAAGAAATTGTAGAAGCCAGTCGCATTACTGGGGTAGAAAACATGCAAATGACGCAGTTTCTCGGCGACATGTACCTCGAGCTCAATATCTACGACAATATTTATGACTTATTCAACAAGTCATTTATCAGTCCTTTGGCTCCGTTTGCTCGTAGTTATTACCAATTTTACCTCGACGACTCCACTTTCATTGGTGCAGACTGGTGCTATAAACTTCGATTTGTCCCAAAAAGAAGTGGAGATTTGGTATTTGAAGGCTATATGTGGGTTCATGACACAACCTATGCCGTAAAAAGATTCCAAGCCAATATTGCACCGGGCGCCAATCTCAACTACATTCAAGAATTTTATATTGAACAAGAATTCGAACAGGTTGAAAAAGAAATTTGGATGCTCACCAGTGAAAAAACGGTACTCTCCTTTAAAGTCACCGAAAAATCAAAATTCTTAGGGCTGATTGGCAGAAAATACAGTAGGCGCAGCGCGTTTGTCATCAACAAACCAGAGCCAGTAGAATTCTATAGATCCACCAATTCGGTTGCTATTCAAGATAACGCCAAACAGCGTACCGAAGAAGAATGGGCCACCTTAAGGCCTGTTTCGCTCAGTCAAAAAGAACTGCGGATTCAAGAAATGGTCGATTCACTCGAAAAACAGCCGTTTTACCAAAACATGCGCAAACTGACCTACTTCGCAACCACAGGATATTGGCCAGTTCAAAAAATAGAAATTGGGTCAGCCGCCTCTCTAGTCAGCATGAACCCGGTCGAAAATTTCAGGGTTGCTCTTGCGCTACGCACCTCCAACGATTTTTCTAAAAGACTAGAGCTCGGTGGTCGGTTGGCCTATGGTTTTGGCGATGAGCGCTTCAAATACAACGTGCGCATTCGCTACAACATCACACCCCACAAACGAGGCATGGTCAATGCTTATTACAACTACGACATCGAGCAAATTGGACAAGCGCCGACAGCAGCCTCTATGGGCACCTCATTTGTCACGTTTCTAAGCACCGCCCCTTTTGACAAACTCACTTTCGTTCAAAAAGCTGGGCTGAGTTTAGAAAAAGATGTCAAAAAAGACCTCATTCTCTACGGTGCGCTTGAATGGAAAAATTACACCCCACTGGGTCTGGCTACTTATCAGCAGTTCAGTGGTTTTGACACCGTCAATATCAGCCAAATTACTGCAACAGAGCTCACCACGCGCATCCGCTGGACCAAAGACGAAGAATTCCTTTCGGGCTCGTTTGACAGAACGCCATTGCGTTCACCTTATCCTATTCTATCTTTCCAAGGAATTTTTGGCTTCAAAGACTTACTTGGCAGCGACTACAACTATCAGAAATTTGAATTTCAGTTTGAACACAATACGCAACTGGGCGTCTTGGGTCGTATGCGCTATGGTTTCACACTGGGCTACATCAACGGAACGGCCGCGTATCCCCTCCTTAAAGTACACGAAGGCAACCAATCCTTGTGGCTGCTCACTAGCACTCCAAATATGGTCAATTTCCTAGAATTCATTAGCGACCGTTACGTAGTCGGTTTTGCAGAAAACCGTTGGGAAGGCTTACTTTTTGATCGCATTCCGCTCATCAAAGCAAGTAAAATCAGGCTCATTACTACCGAACGCATCATGCTTGGTAGCCTCTCTGCTCAACAAAATCAAGCGCTGCTCATTCCCTCTTTCGTAAAACCTTTTGAAGGCATACCTTATGTAGAAATTGGCATAGGAATAGAGAATATTTTAAAAGTCATTCGCATCGATTTCATCTACCGTGCTACACATCAAATTCCGGGCACAAGTCCGTTTGGTATCAAAGCCCGTTACTCCCTGAATTTTTAGTAATTTCGATTTGTGAAACTGAGCACATTAAATATTTGCAAAAGTTATCGCGGCCGTGCGGTTGTGAATGGCGTTAGCGTAGAGGTTAATCAAGGAGAAATAGTGGGTTTACTCGGGCCAAATGGCGCAGGAAAAACTACCTCGTTCTACATGATGGTGGGTTTGGTCAAGCCAGATGCTGGACAAGTCTTTTTGGACGACACCGAAATCACGAAATTACCCATGTATAAGCGCGCCCAACTCGGGCTCGGTTACTTGCCTCAAGAGGTTTCCGTTTTTCGCAAACTAAGCGTTGAAGACAACATCATGGCCATCCTCGAAATGGGACCATTGAATAAAACCGATCGCGAAGCAAAGCTGGAGAGGCTTTTAGAAGAATTTAGCCTTACACACGTCCGTAAAAATCTCGGAGACAGACTCTCTGGTGGTGAAAAACGCCGAACTGAAATTGCACGCGCACTGGCCACGGATCCTAAATTTGTGTTGTTAGACGAACCATTTGCAGGTGTAGATCCGATTGCCGTAGAAGATATCCAAGCCATTGTTTCCGAGCTCAAAAAGCGAAATATCGGCATTTTGATAACCGACCATAACGTTCAAGAAACACTTTCTATCACCGACCGCGCTTACTTACTGTTTGAAGGAAAAATACTCAAATCAGGCACAGCCGAAGAACTCGCTGCAGACGAGCAAGTTAGGAAAGTATACCTAGGTCAAAATTTTGTCCTGAGAAAATCCTAAGATTGCCTAGCGCAATAGATGAATGATTCCTTCGCGCTGTCTTCGGATATACGGTTCGTGACACGGTCTAAATTTGAGCACGTAATTGTATTGGCCATCCTGACACGGCAAGCCATTGTAAGTGCCGTCCCAGCCTTCCGCTGCATTTTGACTCACAAAAACGCGCTCTCCCCAACGATTGAAGATCTCTAAGGACCAATCCGTAACGCCAAAATCTGTCACTACCTTGAAAACTTCATTGCGGCCATTTCCATCGGGAATGAAGGTATTTGGTGCGTAAATACTGAAGGGCTCCACCTCAATGCTGGCATAAGCGGTATCGGTACAACCAAAATTATTGGCCACAACCTGCATTGGATAATCTGTTCCGCCGGTTTGATAGGCGTGAACAAAATTAGGAGTAGTGTATTGCACGCTGCGGTCCTCGACAAAATATTGGTAAGTTACGGCATCTATGGATAGATCGGTAAAGACCGCCTCGTTCTGACAGACATCTACGCGGTCCGGACTGATCGAAAATCCGGCTTGGGGCGACGGATGCACCGTCACGACATCTTGCTGGGCCATGAATAAGGTGTCTAGGCAGCCAAATTGCTCGATGAGTGTCAGGGTGACCGTGTAGTTGCCGGGTTGCGTATAAGTATGCACTACGCTTGTTGCAGACACTTGCGTGCCGTCGCCAAGATCCCAAATATAGGTTGTAGGCACCTCGCTCTGGCTCAGATTGACAAATTGCGCTTGGGATGGTGCACACTGCAGCGCATTCAAAAACATAAAATTGATGGATGGATGACCAAAAACGCGAACAACAGTAGCCAGGGTATCGGCGCAAAGCGCATTTTGACCCATCAACAAAATTTGTTGGTTGCCATTTTGATTGAAAAGCACGCTGTTACCGGTCAATTGGGTGCTTGTAGCAGGCGTGGCATGTGGTCCGAAATCCCAAGAATAAGTAGTGCCAGGTGGGCCGCTTACCTGTGCTGAAAAATCAAATAAATCATCGATGCACAACGAATCAGAATGAGTCAGGTTGAGTGCAATTGGTTCGTTGATAGTTACGTTTACCGTTGAAGTATCCAAGCAATTTGGCGCCGATCCTGCAATCAGCGTAACAGGGTATATGCCTGGGCCTGGAAAAGTAACCGAAGGAAGCATTTGAGAACTTGCCTGTCCGTTTCCAAAATCCCAGTCGTAAAGAATCGCATTTTGAGATGCGTTTCCAAATTGAATGGTATAGCCTAAACATTCAACTTGTGGTGGTACAACAATCACAGCCGTTGCCTCACCGAATATATATATCGAATCTAAGAACGTTTGCTGACAGTAAGTCGTTGTGGCTTCTAGTAATACAGGGTGATAACCTGCTGTATCAAAAACGACATTCGGTACAATTGTCCCAGATGCCGTTGCTATCGATGCACTTGGCGGAAAAGACCAACTCAAGGTAGCTGACGGATCTGATACTTGCGCGACAAAATCGTGGGAATTACCTGTTAGGCACAATGAATCTTGGGTTTGCCAAGAGACCCCTAATGAGTCATTGACAATGATTTCAATATAAGCGGTGTCGGTACAGTTTTGACCTGGATTGACAATTAATTGAGCAGTGTAAGTGCCTGAAGATGGATAAGTATAAGTAGGCTCAAATAGAGAGCTCACATCAGCATTGGTGCCCGGTACGCCAAAATTCCAAATATAGTTTGTGCCACCATAGGAAAGATTGTCAAACTGAACAGTCAAGCCATCGCAATACCCATTAAAGTTTGGTAACTGTGATTGAAGGGGAAGTATAGCCGCTAATTGAATATTGCAATCGAAAACGCGAAATAGAAAATCGCGAATGGTTTCTCCGATGAGCTGGCCATTGCGGTATTCTTGTACGCGCACACCGACAACAAATAAACCAATGAGGTTCGGGTTAACGGTCAAAAGACCTGTATTCGGATGAATAATTGTGGAGGAGCCTGGACCTAATGGCAGCGACGCATTGAAGTTAGACTGCCAAGTAACTGGAAAATAGGGTGGCGGTGGCATTTGCAACGGTTGCGGATTGCCAGAATTGGCGCCAGCATATGGTGTTACTAAAGAATAAACGAGCTGATCACCGTCTGGGTCTGTTGCAGAATGATCAAAAACCAATTGGTCATTATTGCAAAGTAACACAGGAGGATAATTGGTGAAGCGCGGACTACTGTTGTTGCTTGCTCCGGTGTTGGAACCTGGTATTTGAGCAACTAGGGTAAGCCCGGTGTCATCGGGGAATTGCAGATTGGTGATGTTCGGGCCCCTACAACAGCGTTGATAGGAAACGATGTAGCCACCTGGAATAGGTGGCAGCGTCAGTACAACTTGGTAGATGGCCCGCTCGACACAAATCCCGTTCGGCTGGGTGGCACAAGGGTTATTGAAATTAATTGGCAAGATGACCGAACCGGGAAAGGGAACCTGCACCGTCTGATAATGGTTGTTTACTTGCGTGAATATCGAAAGATATAATGGGTCGTCGTATTGAGCCCCAGTTGAGGCGCAATCTCGGTAAAGGGTAATGAAAAAGCGATATTGATTGTTGCCAAGATAGTTGTAGTAGATGTCGCCGCCGATGATATGCGAGGCCACACACCACTGAGAAAGCAGCAAAGAAAGAGCAAAGAAGAGTGTTTTTAACTTGTGCACAGCGTTACAACGCAAAATTAAGGCTTTGGTTGTTCGTGTACAAACAGTAAATTTGTAAAAAAATGACAGATGGAAACTTTTGATGTGGTAGTAATTGGTTCAGGACCCGGCGGATACGTCTCAGCCTTGCGTTGTGCGCAACTCGGCCTGAAAACAGCTTTGATTGAAAAATACAGTACTTTGGGCGGAACATGCCTCAATGTAGGCTGTATTCCCTCCAAAGCATTACTCGATTCATCAGAACATTTTTACAATGCCCAACACAATTTTTCGGCGCATGGCATCGAGGTGAAGGGTCTCAAGGCAAATCTTGCCCAAATGATCACTAGAAAAAACGAAGTAGTGTCTCAAACCTGTGCAGGTGTCAAGTTCTTGATGGATAAAAATAAGATTGCCGTTTATCAAGGTGTCGGGAGCTTCATTGATGCCCACACCATTGAAGTCAAAGGCGAGCAAAGCATCCAAATTAACGGTAAAAACATCATCATTGCAACCGGAAGCAAGCCCAATTACTTCCCCGGCATGGAACCCGATAAAAAGCGCATCATCACCTCCACAGAAGCGCTCAACATGAGCGAAATACCAAAGAAAATGTTGGTTATTGGCGGAGGTGTAATTGGCCTCGAATTAGGCTCGGTTTACGCTAGATTAGGCACTGCCGTTGAAGTTGTCGAATTTGCGCCAAGTATCCTACCAACCATGGATGCGGGCATCGGGAAAGAATTCACCAAAATCTTGAAAAAAGAAGGATTCAAGTTCCATATGGAGCACAAAGTACTGGGTGTTGTCAATAACGGCAAACAAGTAGTACTTACAGCAGAAAACAAAAAAGGCGAGCAAATTACACTTGAAGCAGACTACTGCTTGGTTGCAGTTGGTCGCAAGGCCTATACCGAAGGCCTGAATTTAGACAAAGCCGGTTTGCAAATCAATCAAAGAGGACAAATTGAAGTCAATGAGCACCTGCAAACAGCATTGCCTCATATTTACGCAATCGGCGATGTCGTGCGCGGCGCCATGCTCGCTCACAAAGCTGAAGAAGAAGGCGTTTTTGTTGCCGAACAAATTGCCGGCCAAAAACCACACATCAATTACAACCTGATTCCAGGTGTTGTGTACACTTGGCCAGAAATTGCCGCTGTTGGGCAAACCGAAGAAGAACTCAAAACAGCCGGACGCGCCTACAAAGCAGGTTCTTTCCCAATTAAAGCATTGGGCCGAGCCAGAGCCAGTATGGACACCAGCGGTTTTGTCAAGATTCTAGCTGATCAAGAGACAGATGAAATTCTAGGTGTACACATGATTGCGCCAAGAGCTGCAGACCTCATTATGGAGGCCGTTACCGCAATGGAATACCGTGCTTCGGCCGAAGATATTGCACGCATTTGTCATGGGCACCCGACCTACTCTGAGGCCATCAAAGAAGCAGCGCTTGCCGCCACTGCAGACCGCGCGTTACACGTTTAAGCTCAAGGCCTAGGGCCAAATGCATCTCGGATATGTGTGAGGTCGGTATGGTTGCTGTTGTGCACGATTGATACGACATCAAATCGGACTTCGTCAGGCCATTGGATCGCTTTTGTAAAGTAATTGGCAACGCGGATAATTTGTTTTTGCTTTGCCAAATTGACGGCTCGCCAGGGCTCGCCTAATTCTGCGCTGTGACGCGTCTTGACCTCTACCACCACCAAAGTCTGTTCATCGGTCATGACTAAATCGATCTCCATGCGGTTGAATTTATAATTTCTGGCTTTGAGCACGTAACCAATACCTAGCAAGTGCTTTAAAGCATAGGCTTCGCCCCATTTGCCTAAGATATCGTGCTTCATATCTGCATTTCTTTCTTCCATTGGCACGAAATTAAGTCGAAATTGCACTTATCTTTACAGTGAAAATACGTATGCGCAAACAATTTATCAAGAATATCAAAGGGTTGGTTCAGGTCGGAGAAAACCTACCTGATCAGCTGCGTGGAGCGCAAATGAATCAGCTTCCGGTCATTGAAAATGCCTACCTAGCCTTAGAAGACAACGAAGTCATCGCCTACGGCCCAATGGACGAATGGCCAGGCATTACCGATTGGCGCGACGTAGAAGTCATTGACGCTACCAATTGCTTTGTTTTGCCGGCATTCATCGATTCACATACACACACCGTTTTTGCAGCAAGTCGAGAAGAAGAATTTGTAGACCGCATCAATGGCCTCACCTACGAAGAAATTGCTGCCAAAGGTGGCGGTATTCTCAATTCAGCACAAAAATTACAGTTGCAATCTGAAGATGAGCTTTTCACTGCAGCACTTTCACGTGTTCAAAAAATCAAAGCAGCCGGAACAGGCGCTTTAGAAATAAAGTCTGGGTATGGGCTGAGTACGGAGTGTGAACTTAAAATGTTGCGCGTCATTCAACGCCTCAAACAACATGCTGGCATTTCCATTAAGGCTACTTTTCTAGGCGCTCACGCCATTCCAAGTCAATTTAAAGAGAATAGACAAGGTTATATCGATAGCATTATCCATGATATGCTACCAATTATAGGCAAAGAGAAGCTCGCCGACTATATCGATGTTTTCTGCGAACGCAATTACTTCAGCACCGCCGAGATGGAACAAATCTTGGATGCAGGAGCCAAATACGGGCTCAAACCAAAAGTACACGTCAATCAATTTTCAGTACTCGGTGGAGTCCCCGCTGCTATTGCAAAAGGCGCCATCTCCGTAGATCACCTCGAAGAAATTGCTGCTAATGACCTCGACGCATTGGGCAATAGCAATTGCGTGGCTACCCTGCTGCCGGGTTGTTCTCACTTTTTATCCATCCCTTATGGCGCAGCCAATGAACTCATTGCGGCAGGGGCAGTTGTGGCGCTAGCCAGCGACTTCAATCCGGGGTCGTCGCCAAGTTATGACCTTCTCAATATACTTTCCTTGGCCTGCATCAAAATGAAAATGACACCAGAAGCCGCCATCAATGCACTTACCATCAATGCAGCCGCTGCGCTTGAATTGCAAGAAACCCACGGAAAAATCGCTTTGGGAAGAAAGTCGCCCATCTTACTGACACACGAAATCCCTTCTTTGGCCTATTTAGCCTATGCCTACACAGAAAAACACATTCAGCGTATTTTTATTTGATTAACTTTGAGTACATGCGTTTGGCTCTCCTTTTTCTTGTACTTTTTGGCTCCAATTTAGGTCGGACACAACTCATTGAACTCGACAAAGAATTACTGTGGGAAGTCAGCAACCCCAAACTAGGTGTCAAATCCTATTTGTTCGGTACGCTCCACGCCAATGATCGCGAACTCTTTGAGCTCTCGGATAGCGTCTATGTTGCCTTTGAACAGGCCAAAAAAATCGTTCTTGAAACCGACATCTATAGTCTTTTTGCAACTATGGATACCCGGAAAACACTCCCTGAAACCCGCATCGACGACAAAGGAAAGCCCTACACTAGCATGATTGAGACTTCACAAACCCTTTACGGTTCCGAAGACGGAATGCCTCAATTTCTAGATGCCTATTTTCAACTCCTTGGTTTGCAACTGGGTAAAGAAACCATAGCGCTCGAAAAACTCGAAGATCAATATGCGTTATCCAATGAATTCAAACTCAGTGAACGCCGCATTCTCGACAACCAAATCAATGCATTTACGCAAGAAAAATTACTCGAACTCTACCTCCGCGGAGACCTCGATGCCTTGCAACGCTTCATGAAATCATACCTTTCGGTGCAAGACAGCCTCTACAAAGAGGTGATTGTCAAGCGCAATCAACATATGCTCGATAAACTAATTGGTCTGCTCAAAACCCCAGAATCCTTTTTCTGTGCGGTGGGTGCGGGTCATCTCGGCGGCGAAGAAGGATTGTTACAATTGCTTCGCGGCCGCGGCTTTAAAGTAAGACCTGTCCGCTGGACTTTCAGCCAACCAGCGCCAAAAAGCAAAGCATTTCTCAAGAAGCAAACCGAATATATTCAGGTCGATCCTATTTCTGGCTTGGTCGCTAAATTTCCGGGCAAACCTTATGTACAAAAACTCCCGGATGGCTCTCAAGTACTCATCTACAGAGAATTAGGTCAGGGCAATACCTTCGAAATCACGATTCAGCTCAGAGATTCCACAGTTTCGGCAGAGGAAATCGCAAGTATTTATATCAATCCGCCGGCAGGGGCTGCCATCACTAAAAAATCTCTGGACGGAGGGACTGTTGTTTTCCAGGGTTTATCCGATACCTATCCCGAAGGTTTGAACTACGTTCAAATTCAATTTGGCACCAACTATTTTGCTGTGATCAAATGCTACGGCGGGCACAAATTCATGCATTCCGATAGACCAACGATTTTTTTCGGGAACGTATGGTTTGATTAACTATTCAAGTAGGTCTATGAAATTCCTTGATCAACTGGCGCAACAAATTCTTTCTAAAGGGATTTCACCCAAAAACCTCACTATTTTACTGCCATCTGATCGGGCCAAACGCTACCTCACCAATGCTTTATACCGAGCAAACGGCGAACCTCTGATTTCGCCTCACCTCTTTACTATCGACCAATGGGTTGGCTCTTTGAGCGACAAAACCATCGTGCACCCTACCCAATTATTACTGCAGCTCTACACAGTTTATCAAGAGGTTTTAAAAGAGGAGGCGCTGCCATTTGAAGATTACCTGACTTGGGGGCCAATCTTACTTTCCGATTTTGACGACGTCGATCGCTATTTAGTCGATCATCGGCAACTCTATCAAAACTTAGCCTCCATCAAAGCACTCGAAAGCTGGCAAATCGACGAAGAAGGCTACTCGGCATCACAAAAAAAATTCATGCAATTTTGGGAGCTGATTCCCAAATTACATGCCGGACTGCAAGAAATTTTAAAAGCGCGCAAGTCTTGTAGCAAAGCACAGGCCTACCGACAACTCGCAGAAAATCCTGCACAGTATTTTGATGCGCAAATGCATTATATGTTTGTTGGGTTCAATGCACTTTCCGCCGCAGAACAGCGGATCATCAGCTATTTAATCGACAAAAAGCAGGCTGAATTCATCATCGACTCCGACCATTATTATCTCGAAAATAAATTCCACGAAGCGGGGCATTTTCAACGCAAAAATCTACAGGAATTTGGACAAAAAATTCCCGAGAACCTGCCCAAATCACTCCAAACAGCTCCTTACGACGTAAAAGTGATTGAGTGTGCTCAGCACATTGGTCAGGTAAAGGTTTTAGCTACAGAACTCCTCGAAAATCCTGTTCAAGACTGGAGCGAAGTACTTGTGTTGCTCGCGGACGAAGCTTTGGTTCATGCCGCTATTCGCAACATTCCCAAAATTGTTGGGCAGGCCAATATTACGTTGGGGCTACCGCTCGACCAAACACCAGTGCGCACTTGGGTAGACCTCTGTTTTCAGCTCCAAGAAAACCAACTCAAATTCAAAACCAAGGCGCTCTACTACAAAGACCTTCAGCGCTTTTGCCACCACGCATTTACCACGCTGGCATTCAACCAAGAACAGCAAAGCCAGCTCGCTGCGGTAGAATACGAAACGATCAAAAATAACCGCGTTTTTCAAAATGTCGGCCAATTGAAATTAGAAATCACCACGCTGACATTCCTGCAAAACCTCTCTCTGAATTGGGAGGGCAACTGGCAAAAAGCGCTTCAGCAACTGCGCCAACTGAACCGACAATTACTCAGTCTCATTCCCGAATCAAACGATTTTGAATGCACGGCCTTACTTTCCTTTGAACAAGCTTGTCGTCAGTTTGAAGTTTACCTCGACGCGGACTTTCCAAAAATGGCGCTGAGCAGTTTCAAAAAATTGTTTTATCAGCACTGGACCCGCACCAATCTGGCCTATTTGGGGAGCCCTACCAATGGTTTACAAATCACAGGACTTTTAGAAACACGCCTACTCGACTTTCAGCGCATTTACATACTCGGCATGAATGAAGGTAAATTACCGCCCACTAACCCCATTCAGAGTATCATCCCAATGGACCTTCGCGCCGCTTTTGGCATGCCCAACAACAGAGACAAACAAGGTCTTTTTGCCCAGCACTTCTATCGGTTGCTCCATCATGCGCGCGAACTCATCTTTACCTATACTTCTACGAGCGAGGTCTTGGGTAGCCATGAGCGCAGTCGCTACCTTTTGCAGCTCAAAATGGAGTGGCTACAGCAAAATCCTAATGTCAACTGGAAAGAATACTTCTATCAAATTCCTGCGGCCAAACAACAAAACGATCAAAACCTCATCCCGAAAACGGCTGCCATACAAAACCGTATTAAAACTTACCTAGCCGGAAATGTTTCGGCATCTGCATTGCGCAAGTATGTCAATTGCCCACTTGATTTTTACTATCGGTATGTCGTTGAATTTGGCGAAGAAGAAGAGGTTGAAGAAGACATTGCTACTAGTACGTTTGGCTCGCTTATCCATAGTTGCTTAGAAGAACTCTTCACTCCATATGCCCACCGCGACAAAGAAGGCAAGTTGGTCACCCCCGCGCCTGGGCCCATAAATGAACGACACATCGCCAAAATGCTCACTGACTTCCCTGACGTACTGCGCAAGTATTTTATGAAGTATTTTGATCACAACGAAGCGCTTTTTCAACGCGGTAAAAATCTATTGAGTTTTGAAATGGCATTAGACCTTACCCAACAAATGCTCCTCAAAGAACTTGCGTTTGTCAAAGGACTTTCTGAGCCGCTTTATATCATTCAATTAGAAGGTCGTTTTGAGCTCACACGCACCGTGCAAGTAGGTCCAGAGCAAATTCCAATTCACTTTGTAGGTTATATCGATCGCATCGACAGGATTGGCGCTGCTCAATACCGCGTAATTGATTACAAATCGGGGAAAGTCATTGAAAGCGACGTAAAAATGTCCCAAAAGCAAGATGCTTATACCAATCTGACCAAGCCCAAGCATGCACTCCAGCTATGTCTTTATTCTTTATTTTTTCAGGAAACTTTCGGTCACTTACCCGCCGAATCACGCATAGAATCTTTGATCAATCGAGACGACAATTTTGCGCTCTGCATCGATAAAAGCACGGATTTATCTATTGTGCCGAGTATATTCGATAACGGTGTTCAGACAATTGTAGAAGATTTACTCGATGAACAGGTACCCTTTACGCACGCTCCAAAATCGAATTATTGTCAGTTTTGTACATAAAAAAACCTGGAACGGAATTCCAGGTTCTTCTGCAAGATAATTAAAACCAAAATGAACAATGACTTGCTCTTTTTATCGAGACGAGTGTTGTTCGGTTTTGGTTGCTTAGTATAATTCTAATTTGAGCGCCGAACGGTAATCTTTAATTTCTTCGCGATTGATTTTGTGATCGGCGTTCTTGAGAAGATTCAAGAAATAAAGTAAGTTTTCTTTGTCTTCAATTTCAATCGGGTATTCGTTGCCTTCTTCATCTTCTTCGTATTGAGCTTCTACGTCGAAACATTCATTTTCTTGAAGAAACTCATAAGTGAGGCGCAAAGATTTGACGACCAATGGGTCTTGTTCGAGCAATGCCATTTCGCGTAGTTCTTTGAGGTCTTCGATGAGTTTCGGAGCCTCAAGGCCCTTTTTTTCTACATTGGCAATGATTTGTTCAAGTTTTTGATTGGCACGCAAAGTTTTCATGTTGTCTTAATTGAGAAGCAAATTTAGTGCATTTCCTGAAATAAACATCGCGCTGTCCGTAACATTAATCTCCTAAAAGCATTTCTAGCTCTTTTAAAGCTATTTTTGTTATATGGATATGATTTTCCACGCGTTCACAATTGGCCTGATCCTCTCGATCATCCCCGGGCCAGTGTTTTTTGTTTTGCTAGAAAATAGCATCACAAAAGGCATCAGAAGCGCATTAGCTATAGACTTCGGCGTGATGCTCAGCGATATCGTTTATATCCTACTTTCTGTCCTTTTTGTCGAGCAAATCAATTCGCTCCTTTCGGGAAAAAACAAAGAACTCTTTGATGTGCTGGGTGGGCTCATCTTTATCGCTTTTGGAATTGTCAATATGTTCAAGAAATCCAAGATACACGACGGCGATCAAGAATTAGAAGAGGTCACAGAGAAATACCATTTACAAGAAAGCAACAACCCCAAAAAAAACTTTGGGCTCATGATCGCTAAAGGGTTTCTTCTCAACTTCGCCAATCCGCTAGTTATTTTTTATTGGCTGAGTGTGGCCTCAGTGGCCAAACACGATAGCCCCGATGACAGCAACGGATTCTTGTTTCTCTTTCTAGGTACCATTCTCGTCACCTTTTTTACTTTTGACGTCTTTAAGATCATTACTGCTAAGAAAATCAGAAATCTCGTGACTGTTCAATTATTGAACCTTCTCAATAAATTCATTGGAAGTGTTTTTATTGCTTTTGGCCTGTTCTTCATTTTCCGAGTCATTTTTTAAGATCGCTATGCGCAGCAGAATACTCCTCATTTTTATTTGTGTGTTCGGAAGCATTTTTGGACAAGAAGTGAAGGTACTTAAAGAAAACCTGAGCCCAAAAACACGCATTTATTGGGATGCATCCAACAAACATGTACAAGGAGTTGGTTGCTATTTTCGCAGTGAGGCCAGTCCAAACACCACTGAAAAACACGGCAAATGGCTTTTTTATTCCTATGATGGTATATTAGAAGAAGAGGCCAACTACTACCGCGGACGCTTGCACGGGAAGCGCGTTTTTTACGACGAGCAAAAGCGCGTTAAACAGGAATCCTATTATAAATTTAATGTGCCAGACTCCATTTACAGGGAGTTTGCGCCCGATGGGAAAATACTAGTTCGAGGGCAGTTTGAACTGGGTAGTCCTGTCAGTTTATGGGAATACTTTTACACAGACGGCCGAGAAAAATCGATTGAAAACGTCGTAAACGACACCGTCTTTCTAATAGCATTTTGGAAACCCGACAGCTTACACACTCAAACTATTAAAGATGGCAATGGGCAAATTGTCAATTATTATGTGGGGGGTGTTGTCAAAGAACGCTACACGTTTAAAAATGGACTTAAAACGGGGCCATTTGAAGAAAGAACTGCCAATGGTGTACTTTCAGTTGCGGGTGCATTCGATCAAGGAAAAAAAGATGGTCTTTGGGAATTTTACCGTTTTGATGGTGTGTTAGAAAAACAAGTGGGTTACAAAGCAGATTCACTCGACGGCAATTACCTTGTGATGCGCAACGAAACTGATACCCTCACACATGGTGCTTACGAGTTAGGATTAAAGACAGGAAAATGGAAGTGGTTTACACCCGAAGGTAAACTCGATATGGAAGGTTATTTTTCTAAAGGAAAACAAGATAGCATTTGGCATTATTATTTTTCAAATGGGCAACTCTCCTACATCGCACACTATAAAGAAGACCTCCGCACCGGAAACTGGACCTATTACTATCCAAATGGCGCGTTGTATCGAACAGGTAGCTACCAAAATGACTTGCGCACGGGCCAATGGCAAACTTGGTACGAAGACTCTACCCTACTCATGTCAGGAAAGTACCTCAACGGTAAAGAAGAAGGCGAATGGTTCAATTACTGGGAAAATGGCCGAATCAAAGACAAATCATCTTTTCGAGATGGCAATCTGGATGGTCTCTGGGAATCTTATTCACCAGAATCCGTTCTCAAGGTAAAAGGCACCTACAAAGCAGGGTATAAAGTGGGGGAATGGACGAGTTACTACAACAATGGCCGACTCAAAGAAAAGCAACATTACAAAGTTTTCACGCAAAAAAATGTCGCCGACGGCATGGCTATTATGGGCTTGAAAGAAACCGTTAGCAATTTTCATGGTTCTTACGAGGCCTACTCACAAGCCGATTTTCAAATCAAAGAAACGGGAAAATACTACCATGGTCTCAAGCACGGCACCTGGACCAACTACTATCCGGGCGGGGCTGTCCCGACAATCATCGCACAATACCGATATGGTAGACTACACGGTGTGTTCAAGCAGTATGACCGCTATGGCAGACTCGTTTATGAAATTCACTACAAAAATGGGCTCAAAGATGGTCCGTTCTATGCCTACAACGAAAATGGTCAACTCGTTAGCAAGAAGCAATTCAAAAAAGGAGTTGAACTTGGGGCACAAAGCCAAGAAGGCTTTAGTCCTTATTGATCAAGGTCTCGATAAAGCAAGTGAGTTCGATAAAATCGTCTACACTTAGGCGCTCAGGTCGCTGTTGTTCAAATTTTTCGGGTAGAGGCGCATCTTTTAATAAAACACGCAAAGAGTTTCTCAGTGTTTTTCGCCTTTGATTAAAAGCTACCTTAACCACTTGAAAGTATAATTTTTCGTCACAAGGGAGCGCATCGCGCTCATTGCGCACACAACGAATCACACCACTTTTTACCTTTGGCGGCGGAATAAACACGTGCTCATCCACGGTAAAACAATAATGGATATCGTAATAGGTTTGCAACAGCACACTGATGATGCCATATTCTTTGGAACCAGGCTTTTGGGCAACCCTCACCGCGACTTCTTTTTGAAACATGCCCATAATTTGAGGCACCTGATTGCGGTGTTCAAGGCACTTGAAAAGAATTTGTGACGAGATATTGTAAGGGAAATTACCTACTACAATAAAAGCATCGTTGCCAAATAATTCGGAAGGGTCTAGGCGCAAAAAATCGCCAAATAGAATGCGTTCAGCATGTTCCGGGTAGCTAGCGCGCAAATAATCGATGGATTCAATATCTACATCGAGTAACCACAAATCAATTTCGGGAATTTCCCAGAGATATTTACTGAGAGCACCCATGCCAGGGCCAATTTCCAACACTTTTCGGGTGTTGTCTGTCCAGATGACTTGCTTGGCAATTTTTTGACAAGTACCAGCATCTTTTAAAAAGTGCTGTCCGAGTTGCTTTTTTGGTTTAACGCTCATGGGTTGAATGCTTCAATGACATTGAGCGTGGTGCGAAAGGCAGCAAATTTTCCTTGAAAATGCGAGGAATGATCTTGTTGCAACGCAGGGGCGTATTGCGCTTGATACCGATCTAGTGTTTCTTGATCTTTGGCCAAATACATGACAGAATAGGTACAGCCCCCATCTTCTTCTCCATTTACCCGAGAGAGACGGCATTCTAAAAAGCAACCCGTTTTCAATACGTCTTGGATGTGAGAGCCTCTCATATAAGCCAACCATTCGTGCTCCACTGCTTGGTCAATACTGACCGTTACATTGTAAATAACCATGCCACAAAGTTAGCCAAAGCAGCGGATTGCAAAAAATTGAAAGGTCTTAAGTATTTCAACTGTAGATTTTAAACAAAAATTATATTACTTTTAACCAAGAATCAATAAACTCATACCATGAAAAAACTCTTACTTTCTACTTTATTTACAATGACTTATGTCCTTTCGTGGGGTCAGTCTTGTACGCCTGGCGCCAATTTTGTGGACTCCACTTACGGCATTTGGCCAGACACCACACAAAACCTTCCGCCCGCACTACCTAATGTGGCTTACTCAACAGACATCAACTTCAAAGTGCCATCTACTGTTACTGCTGAAATCGACCCAAGTGGTCAATTTGTGGGTTCAGTTATCCAACAATTTACAATAGATGCACTCCAAGGCTTGCCTCCAGGTTTTGACTACGCATGTAATATCTCTAGCTGTACATACGTCGGAGGCGCAAACGGTTGCGCAAATATCTTTGGAACCACAGACTCAATTGCCGTCTTCCCGGTTACCGTAGACGTCACAGCAACTGTTTTGGTGGTGCTTTTCCCGGGTTTGCCTCCCACTCCTGTTACCCAGACAGTGTCTTTTGACGGTTACAAAATTGTAGTTGGTTCAGGAGGTGTCATTGATCAGGTGATCAATCCATTGAGCCTGCAACCGAATCCGGCCAGTACATCAATTGAAGTAACTGGCTTATACAATGGTGGTACTTCTACCATCACACTGCGCGACCTCACTGGAAAAGTGATAGAAGTTCAACAAACCAATGCAAGTACAACTAGCTTTGACTTGAGCAAACTTTCTAGCGGAAGTTACCTCATTGAACTAACAGATAACTTTGGCACACAACAACAAAAATTTGTGAAGCTTTAAGCCAAACAACATAACAAATGAAGGGGAGGGAACTCCCCTTTTTTTATGACCTTATTTTTGATACAAACCGCGTTCTGCGATATACTTAGCAACGGGCTCTGTCACTAGAAACGAACAATCCTTTCCTTCAGCTAAGCGCGCACGTATATGACTTGCGCTGATTCCCAAAATTGGGACGTCTTTGACTATTTCAATATTTGGATGGGCTAATAATTCAGGCTTGATTTCATGATCTATACCATCTTCGGCAATTCTAGGATATACAAAAAGGCGATGATAGGCTAAGATTTGCTCCCAGTTATACCACTTGGGAAAGGTTCGCAAATTATCTGCGCCAATCAATAAACTAAATTCATCTTGTGGGTACTTTTCTTGCAGATGCGTGAGTGTAGAAATCGTATAATTGGGTTTTGGCAAGTGAAATTCAATGTCACTAGCTTTTAAAAGAGGGCTGTCGTAAATAGCGTCTCTGACCATGTCCAAACGCAAATGATCAGCAAGTAAGGTTGATTTCTCTTTGTGTGGATTATGTGGTGTCACGACCAACCAAACTTGATCAATTTCAGGAAGCTGGGCCATGTGATTGGCAATAATCAGGTGCCCCACGTGAATAGGATTGAAAGTGCCAAAAAACAAACAAATCCTCATGATTCAATAAATGCTAAAATTAATTGCTCAATTTGGCTGATGGCTTCAGAAAGATCATCGTTGACCACAACGTGATCAAAAGCGCTTGCGTGGCTCATTTCTTCGGCTGCCTTTGCAATCCGTAATTGAACTTTTTCTTCTGAATCTGTTTGGCGATTGCGCAGTCTTCCTTCTAAGACAGCAATACTTGGTGGTTGAATAAAGATCGAGAGCGCTGCGTCTTGGAGTTTCTGTTTGATTTTTAGGCCGCCGATGACATCTACATCAAATACTACTACTTTTCCCGCAGACCAGATGCGTTCGAGTTCTGCTTGGAGGGTGCCGTAATACATGCCAATATAAACCTCTTCCCACTCAAAAAATGCGCCCTCCTCGATTTTTTGCTTGAATTGTTCGGGTTGCAAAAAATAATAATGGACGCCATTTTCTTCTTGACCCCTTGGCGGCCGTGAACAAGCAGAAATGGAAAAGGCTAATTGCGGGAATTTAGCCAGTAAGGCCCCAACAATGGTAGATTTACCAGCGCCAGAGGGTGCAGAAATGACAATGCTGCGTGGGGTCTTCATTGGTTACAAAGCGTTGAGAACTTGTTCTTTGATTTTTTCGAGGTGGTCTTTCATGATCACGACTCTTCTTTGGATTTCGGAATGGTTGCACTTGCTACCCAGCGTGTTGATTTCACGGCCCATTTCTTGCGCTATGAAACCGAGTTTTTTGCCAGATGCCTCTTGGTTGAGCGTCTCTGTGAAGTAATTGAGGTGCTGTTGCAACCTTTGTTTCTCCTCAGAAATGTCGAGTTTCTCGACATAATAGATCATTTCTTGTTCCAAACGATTGGCATCAATTCTAGATTCGTCGATGGAGGCCAAGCCTTTTTGAATGCGTTCTTTGACCTGCGCTACGCGTTCTTGCTCAAAGGGCACTATTGCCTGAAGTTCGTTTTGAATATGTGCCAGATTGGACTTGAGATCTTGGGCAAGTCCAAGGCCTTCTTGCTTGCGGAACTTTCGGAGTTGCTCACAAGCTTCTTGAACTAAATCCAAGACAAATTGTGCTTCTTGATCGGAAAGCGCCTCTAATTGACTATTGAGCACATCGGGCATCCGCAAGACAAGCGCAAGGTAATCTTGGGTGTTGGTTCCCCAGGTGTCGTTGAGTGCTTTGAGTTTTTCGAAGTATGCTGTAGCGACCGACTCATTGATCAGCCCAGATACTTGGTGTTGTTGACTCTCGATGTAAATACCGAGATCCATTTTACCACGGACCAATGCATCTGTGACCAATTTGCGAACTGGCGTTTCGAGGTCGCGGTAACTTAAAGGTATTTTGAGGTTGAGGTCGAGGCCCTTTGAGTTGAGCGAACGCACCTCAACAGATATTTTTTTATCCTGAAACTGTCCGTTGGCTTTGCCAAAACCAGTCATTGATTGCAGTGCAACTTGGTCCATTTTTAGTCGTTATCGATTAGTAAGTCAGCATCTATGCCCTCGTTTTGTTCTTTGACAAACCAAGCAATTTCACTCATGATTTGCGCCTTCTGATCTGTTTGCGGAGCGCGTTCTTCAATGTATTCTTTGAGCAAAAGTTGGGATTCAAGTAACTGAGACTCATCAAAAGGACCAGACATATTTTCAATAATAGTCAGGCAATCGAGTGCTTCGAGGTAATCACCCTGAGAAGCCAACATCACAAAAAATGGCAAGTGCGCATCGAAAGGTAATTTGGAATTCCAAATGGCCGACAACACAAGTTTACGCAGTTCAGGATTGGATTCTTCCTGGAGGTAGGCAATGAACTGCTCAATGGCGTCAGTATCTTGAATATCAGCAAGAAAATTCAGGATAAGTTGTTGTTCAGCTCGTTCTCGACCTTGTAGACTATTGAATAATTCTGGCAAGACCGATGGATGCCCATGGTCTTTGTAAATACTTAGGGCGGCAGTCAGGGAAGTCAAGTCTTTCTTTTGAAGATGACTTGAGGCTTCTTGCAACTTCTTTTGATTTTTCTTTACAACAGTCATGCTGCAAAGGTAAGGAATTCGGTCTCTATGCACACCAAAATGCCCGAATGTGTTACTTTATGCAATATTTAGTGTTTATAAAAACAGAAAAAAAGCAAATTCTCGACTCATTAATCCAACAACTTTGTAAAAAAAGCTAGATCCATGAAAAATATCTTTTTGCTCTCCCTCTTAAATGCTTTGCTTTTCTCGGCATGTGTACCTTCCAAAAAATACAACGAATTACTCGAGCGCGAGAAGGCTTGTAGTGAAGAACTTGCCAAATACAAAAAGAGCAGCAGTGACTACGAAGTATTGTCTAAAGACTTGCAAACTAAATATGATTTAGCCGCCAAAGAAGTGAGCCGTTTGCGTGGAGACACCAATAACCTAGGCAATCAAATGCGTCTTTTAAAGCGCGAACAAGAGACTTTAGAAGCACAATACGAAGCCCTCGAAAACTCTTTTGACAAGCTCAAAAGCCTCAGTGCCAAAGAAACAGCAACGCTTCAGACAGAACTCGAACAAAAAACAAAAGAATTGCAGCGCAAAGAAGATGCCCTGCTCAGGTTAGATCAAGAACTCAAAGCCAAACAAGCGCTTTTAGAAGAACGTGAAAAACGCGTGAACGAACTCGAGGAAGCCATCAGAAAAAAAGATGCGAAGATTCAATTGCTCAAAGCGCGCGTGGCAAACGCATTGCGCAATTTCGAAAACCAAGGACTTACAGTTGTTCAGAAAAATGGTAAAATCTACGTGAGTCTAGAAGCCAAACTCCTTTTCAATTCAGGATCGACTAAAGTAGAAGACGAAGGTAAAGAAGCACTTGTAGAACTTGCGCGTGTCCTTGAGACCGAGCGCGATCTCGAAATTGTAGTGGAAGGTCATACCGACACCGACAAATTAAATAGCAGTGTGTCCCCAAAGAATAACTGGGAATTATCTGTTCTGCGTGCTACCTCAGTAGTAGAAATTATGCTAGGCAATTCGAATATGTCACCTACCCAAATTATGGCAGCTGGTCGTAGCGAGTACCACCCCGTGGATCCTGCTGACAAAGCTAAAAACAGACGTATAGAAATCATCATTTCGCCAAACCTTAATGAATTGTTCGAAATCATTTCGAACGATTAAGGCAGATCAAGCTAGCGTATGACGTTGACGTGACCTGAAAGGTCTTCATAGATGCCTTTCTCGATTTCGTAAATGAGGTACCAAGAATAGGTACCGTCTTGAACAGGGACGTCTTCGTATTCACCATTCCAGACAAAATTGAGCTGATCTGAGAAGAAAATCTCTTCGCCCCAACGGTTAAAGATGTAGAAACGGGCACTCAAAAGCCCAATAAAACGGCCATAAAAATACTCATTGAGTCCGTCGCCATCTGGCGTGAATGAATTCGGAAGATAGATGTAGCGCTCGGGAGCAATCTCGATCCATTTAGAGATGCTATCCACACAACCCTTCTGATCAGTGGCAATGAGCGTAATTTCATAAGCGTCGGGCTGGGTGTATACATGCGTCGGATTGACCAAAAAAGAACCATTGCCATCGCCGAAAGACCACGTGTAAGACCATGCATTGAACGAAGCATTAGTCAGCTGTACAGGTAAGCCTTGCATTGGGTTTTGGGTTGCAATGTAAAAATTTGCCATGGGTTTAACTACCTGAACCACTGCTACAGCAGTTGTACTGAAGGTCTGGCACTCGTCACTTACTTGTACAAAATAACTGGTGGATACTTGAGGTGTCACTGTGATGCCCGGGGTTGTTGCGGTTGTTGACCAATTGTAATAGTACGTACCGTAACCACCTGTTGCGGTCACCAGTAAGTCGACTGAATCGCCAGGGCAGATCTCAAATGGGCCATTCATCTGCAAAACCAACGGTGGACTCAAGATGGTATAAATGACTGAGTCTTGGACGCTATTGCCACAATTATCACTGACTGTAATGAGGTAAGTAGTAGAACTGCCTGGATTCACTAATATGGAATCCGTTGTGCCACTCAACAAACTATTGACAGACCAGAGATAAGCGTATTGACCCGAACCACCACTAGCCTGAACGCCTATTGTAGCTGGCACATAAGGGCAAATTTCGGTGATATCCGGACTTACTACCACTGCCAATGGCGCGAAAACAGGCACGTTTACCACGAGCGTATCATAGGCGGGAATTCCCGTACATGCATCGGTAACTTCAAGCCAAACGGTTGTGGTGCTGCTTGGTGTAAAGGTCATGCTACCCGTAGTTTGTCCGGTACTCCAGAGATAAGTATAGGGCTGCACACCTCCACTGATCTGGGAGTTGATGGTGACAGGGTCTCCGGGGCAACTCGGGGGCGAACTGCTCAGTGTAACTTGCATCGGTTGGTTGTCTTGGATCCATAAATCCAAAACAAGCGGCGTAACGTTACCACAAGGATCGGTGATGGGAAAAGTAAGCGTGAGTGTTTCCAAGCCTTCTAGTAAGGCATCTGTGAGCGATTGAATCGTGAAACTAACCGTGGTCTGACCCGGTTGAAACGTTACGCTGGCGGGAACGCCGTTGTAGTCAATGCCGATGGTTGCAGTACCACTTAGCTGAACAGGAATGGTCAGACTTTGTGTAAGATTGGCTTGGCGGGTAAGAGTCACATTTGTGCTCACGCAACCTTCGGCCATCCAATCCGGATTCGGAAAAACTTGCTGAGAAAGGGTATGGTCAATTTCTACTGGTGTGAGGGTAGAAAGGCTATTTGCTTCCAAAAAGATACCAGAATCCCATTGTCCGTCACCGACATCTGCGATGGCAATAATCAAGTGATAGGTCTGACCACATTGCACTTTTGAAACCGCCTCAAGTACCTTGGTAAAACCATCGTATTGGATGTACTGAGGGCTTTGATTGTAGGGAGCTGTGTTGCCATCGCCATTATTGACAAAATAAAATGGATTGGTAATGGTATTGACATTATTGATTGACACCACCGAACCATTGGGCAGCAGTGCAATATTTTGAAAACCTGTAATGCCCGGACCCGAAATAAAGAACCCGAAAACATCGTTGTAAGTGGTATTGTTTGGCGGGGCAAATTCCGGGTATTCATCGGAGCCAAAGACGTATTTGAAACGAACGGTGTCGGCATACGGAACAAAATCAAACTCCAAAATAGCCGCATTATACGTTTGAGTGCCTTGAATAGCTTGAGACAACAAATTAAAGCCCCCCATATTGTTGTCTACGCCTGCGCCCGGGGTATCATTGGGGCCGTGTGGGCCATCGCCATTGGGTAAGGTGGTTCCGGTGGTGAGTACAATACCACTGTTGATGCCGAGCGTAGTATTGGCAGCAGTAAATTGAGCAATTGCTGCAGGACTCCCGTTATAGGAGACATTTGAGACGGTTACGCCGTTGCCCAGCAGGACATTCTGTACCAGACCCTGAGGATTCAGGGAGTTATTTGTCTGCAACTGAGCATACAATGAAGCCTGGAAGAAAATCCAAAAAAATAAGTGCTGTATGAACAAGCGTTTGTGCATCTATATTAAAACGGATTTCAAAAGATTTCGTTGTCATTTTTGGCACTTTTTTTCAAAAAAAAAAGGATGCCGAAGCATCCTTTCAAGTATTGTGCCAAAATCTATGGCTATTTCTTGTCGAACAAAGGCTTGAAGACATACCACGCCAAGAACGGAAAAAAGTGCATGGGCATGGCATAACCGTAGAAAATAAACTGGTGTAATTCGTTGGAATCATCGGTGAAAGTGAAGCCAAGAACACCAACCAAACTTGCAGTTGTGAGCAGCGCAAATAAGAACGCAAAAATAAATTCGCCATATTTGGGAATAAACTTGGTGAGCAGCCAAAAACCGAGTGTTGCTAAAATAGTCCCGATGAGGCAGGAAATAAAAATAGCAGCCGTTGGAACTACATTAGAATAGTCTTCCATGAGTTGCTTCTCAAAAATCTCGCCGTAGCTGTAAGAAACGACACCGGCCAACAAGCCCGAGGATAGGGCCCAAATTACTTTTTTAATCATGCTCTTATTTTTTTAGGACTGGAATAGTAGCGGTGATTTTGATGGTTTCACTAACGCCACCGTTTTTTTTGCCAATCTGAAAATCAGATCTATCTACGCTAAATTTAGCAATAAATGTTCCTTTATTTCCTTTTTTCGAGAAAGTAAAGGGAATACTGACTTCTTTACTGACGCCATGCATCTGAAGTTTTCCTGTTGCTTTGAAGCCCTCATTGGTTTTTTCGATCTTGGTTGAAGTAAATTCAATGTACGGATATTTATCCGCATTGAACCACTCTTCTCCGCGAGCGTGTTTGTTCATGAGGCCATTTCCAGTATTGATGGAACCTACTTCTATTTTGAAACTGAGTTTGGCACTTGCCAACTTTGTTTCATCAAAAACAATGGATGTTGCACTCAACTCATCAAAAGTTCCGCTGACGTCAGGATTTGTAAAAGCAATCTTGTGGCCATCGGCTAGTTTGTATGATTGAGCATAGCTCGTCAGTAGAGCAAAACACAAAACAAACAAGAAAGAACTTCTCATATGCTTAGTTTTTAGCGATTTCTAAATCAGCTTGAAGCATCACTTCGTCTGCCAAACCTGGGCTTACCTCGCCCATACCAAATTCTGAGCGCTTTACAGCACCTATAATTTGCAAACCAGCAACTTCTGTTCCTTTGTAATTTTTACCATTCCCTGTGTGAACACCACTAAAAGTTACTTTTTTAGTTGTACCGTGCATGGTGAGCTCTCCTTCGATCACATAAGTGCCTTTTGCTTTTGCAGCGGTTACAGAGGTACTTTTGAAGGAAATTGATGGATATTTGTCAGAATCGAAACAATCAGCAGTGCGCAAGTGATTGTCACGAGCTTCGATACCAGTATTTACAGAAGCTGCATCTGCGTTCAAAACGATTGTAGCGCCTGTGAAGTCTGCATTTGGTGTAGTGACTTCCATGGTGAACTTTCCGAAGTTACCGTGAACATTAGTGATGCCATTGTGCAAGATGGTAAAACCCAATCGAGAATGTGCACCATCGACAGACCAAACGCCTGCTTGAGAAACGACAAATGAAAATAAGGCGAACGTGCCAACTAAACCAACTAATAAATTTTTCATGTTTTAAAATTTTAAGATTTCGATATAAACAAATTTAAGACTACAAAGTTGCATGAAAGCTCATTAATTTCTCTTGATGTAAGTCAAGGAATCAGATTGTGGGTTCTTGTAGCGACTTGAGTTGCTCAAATGCGTCTTTGATGCGCCTAATTGGCTCGATGACCAATCTGAGTTTATCATCTTTTTGAACGAGTCTAAAGCCAGAGGGTTGCGCTAAAATACGGTTGAGGATTCCCTGAAACTGATCAGTTTCGTAAAATGGCGATTGCGGATTGGAAATGAAATGACCCACTAATTTTTCAGACTTGAGTACCAAACGCTCCAAGCCCATTGATTCTGCCAACCACCTTAACTCAAAGGAGAACATCAGTTCCTTAACTTCTTTGGGGAGCGGTCCAAAACGGTCTTTTAACTGTGCGCTAAACGCATGTAGTTCTTCCTGATTTTTAAGGTTGTCCAAGGCTTGGTACAAACTAAGTCGCTCGGCAACTTGATTGACATACTGATCTGGAATGCGTACCTCCATATCGGTTTCAAAAATACAATCCTGAACAAATCCATTGAACTGATCTGTATTTCGTTCTTCAAACAACTCTTTATATTCGCTTTCGCGCAGCTCTTGCATGGCTTCATTGAGTATTTTTTGATACATCTCAAAGCCAATTTCGGCAATGAAGCCGCTTTGCTCACCCCCGAGCATATTACCTGCCCCGCGGATATCTAAGTCTTTCATCGCGATATTGAAACCCGATCCAAGATCTGAAAACTGAACCAATGCCTCGAGGCGCTTGCGGGCCTCTGAGGTCATGATGCTGAATTTAGGAGCAATGAGGTAGCAAAAACCTTTTTTATTGCTACGGCCTACCCTACCGCGCAATTGGTGTAAATCGCTAAGGCCGAACTGATGCGCGTCGTTGATGATGATCGTATTGGCGTTCGAAATATCAATGCCTGACTCAATAATGGTGGTGGCCAGCAAAACATCGTAAGCACCTTCAATAAAATCCAGCATGACTTTTTCGAGTTGCTTGCCATCCATTTGGCCATGACCGATGCCTACTCTCACTCCTGGGCACAAGCGCTGGATCATGCCAGAGAGTTCTTTGATATTGGAAAGTCGGTTATTGACAAAAAACACTTGGCCTCCGCGCCCAACTTCATATGCAATGGCATCGCGGATTTGCTCTTCGTTAAAGGAAATGATATCGGTCAGAACCGGCTGGCGGTTGGGCGGTGGCGTATTGATGATGCTCAGGTCTCTAGCGCCCATCAATGAAAACTGCAAGGTGCGCGGAATAGGTGTGGCGGTGAGCGTGAGGGTATCGACGGAAGTGCGCAGGGTCTTGAGTTTGTCCTTGACCGCAACACCAAACTTTTGTTCTTCATCGATGATCATGAGGCCCAAATCTTTGAACTTGACGCGCTCGGCAACTAATGCATGGGTGCCAATTAAGATGTCGATTTGGCCCGCAGCCAATTTTTTGAGTGTATCGGTGATTTCTTTGGCAGATTTAAAGCGGTTGATGTAGTCTACAGTAACCGGGAAACTCGAAAGTCTGTTTTTGAAACTGCGGAAGTGTTGCAAAGACAAAATAGTGGTTGGGACCAAAACCGCTACCTGTTTGGAATCGGCAACAGCTTTGAAAGCTGCTCGAATAGCCACTTCTGTTTTACCGAAACCGACGTCGCCACAAACCAAACGATCCATAGGGCGCGGCGCTTCCATATCGCGTTTGATGTCTTGGGTGGCTTTGTACTGATCGGGGGTGTCTTCGAACATGAAAGAGGCCTCGAGTTCGTTTTGCAAGTAACTATCTGGTGCGAAAGAAAAACCCGGTTTGCTGCGTCTTTGGGCGTAAAGTTTGATGAGGTCAAAAGCAAGTTCTTTGATTTTCTTTTTGGTCTTGTTCTTGAGATTAGACCAAGCCTGCGTGCCGAGTTTATTGAGCGAGGGTGCACTGCCTTCTTTGCCGGTAAATTTGGAGATGCGGTGCAAGGAGTGAATACCAACATAAAGTACGTCTCCATCCTTATATACTAGACGAATCGCTTCTTGAGGTTTGCCATTGACATCAATGGTTTCCAAGCCAGAAAACTGTCCAACACCGTGGTCAATATGGGTAACGTAATCGCCTTTCTGAAGCTGGTAAATTTCTTTGAGGGTCAGCGCTTGCTTGGCTTGCTTGAAACCTTCTTTTAAACGGAAACGATGGTAGCGCTCAAAAAGTTGGTGGTCGGTATAGCACACCAATTTGAGCGATGGAAAGATGAAACCTTCGTGCAGCGCTAATGGCAGTGCACTGAACTCGCCTTCTTCGCCGATGTCGCTGAAAATTTGATACAAACGCTCTACCTGACGCGGTTGGTTAGAGAAGATTAAGTTTTGATATCCTTCTGACTTGCGGGCCTTTAAATCGGTGTTGAGCCGTTGAAAATCTTTGTTGAAACTGGGTTGGGGTATGCAATCAAAAGTTTCTGAATGCGATGCCTTGAAATGAAATACAGGCCCGTACTCAATGACGCGGTGAGCCGCTAACTGCTGCTCAAAATCGAGGTGCGAAACGAATTTGTCTTGAGGTAATGTATATGGAACGGGGCCGTCGTGCTTGCTGTGAATTTCCACAGCACGCTCGTATTCGCGTTTTAAAATGTCAAATGTACGCTGTACATCGGCCATCCAGCAAATGGCATGAGGACCGATAAAACCAAGGAGCGTCTCTTGAATTTCTAGGCTCTGACCCGACTGAATATTCGGAACTACATTAAAAAATTGATGGCTCGCAATGGAAAGCTGGCTGGCCGCATCAAAAGTGCGAATGCTCTCTACCTCATCACCAAAAAACTCGATGCGAAACGGATGTTCGTTGGCAAAAGAAAAGACATCTAAAATGCCGCCTCGGATAGAGAACTGACCTGGCTCATAGACGAAATCGACACGTTCAAATTGATATTCCAACAAGAGCTCATTTAGAAAGTCGGTGCTGTAGCTTTTAGCAACCTCTAAGCGCATGGTGTGCTTGACCAAATTTTTCTTGGTCGGGATTTTCTCAAAAAGCGCTTCTGGATAGGTGATTACCCAAGTATTTTGTTTGTCGCTGAGTTTTTCGAGTACTTCTGCACGGGCAACGACATTGGCATTGTCTGTTTGCTCTTGCTGATAAGGCACCCGATAAGATGCTGGGTAAAACAAAATGCGTTTATCGTCCGGAAACAACCCTTCAAAATCGTTCAAGAAATAAGCGGCTTCTTCTTTATCGGAAAGCACAAATAAATGTGTACCCGGCACCTGTTGCGCAACCATAAGTGAAAGCAAAGACTTGGCAGATCCTACCATTCCTTTCCAATGCAGTCTCGCAGAAGCCACTTGCAGCGCAGCTGCACTGCGATCGAGTGCTGGATGTTTGGCAAGGGTTTTGATAAAGGTGCTGAGTTCCATAGGGGCTGCAAAATTACGCAAAGTATCCTCGGAGCGGAAAATTTTGTGACCTTTTCGGTGATTAACGTTGCAAATAACAATTGAGTGTGAATATCTCCAAGTATTTACAGCAAGTTGCCTGTGGTCTATTACTAATTTTAGCGTACCAAATTAGAACCCAAATATGAAGTTTTCAGTCAAGTACACCCTAGTAGCAGCGTTCATGATGAGCGCAGGAGTTTTAAGTGCTCAAGTAGCAGAAGGCGCCACCGAAGAATCTTTCAAAACTGTCGAAGAAATTTCGGCGATTGACTTCCTCATGAAAGGAGGGGTCTTTTTGATTCCAATTGCGTTGCTATTATTCTATACCACTTACATTGCCGTCGAGCGCTTTTTGTATATCCGCCGCATGACCAAGCAAAACCCCCAATTATTTTCAGATGTTAAAAGTAAATTAAATGATGCCAATAAAACGGGAGCCCTCGAAGTGGCAAATCGTGAACAAACGGCTTACGGAGCGGTTTTGGCCGAAGGTGTAGAATCAAGTGGGCAAAGTGGGCAATCCATCCCTCAAATTGAAGCTAATATGGAGAAAGTAGCCAATATTGAAATTGGTAAAATGGAAAAAAACATCAATCACCTAGGTTTAATTGCAGGTATTGCCCCTACCCTCGGATTCATCGGTACCATTTCTGGGGTTATTAAAATTTTCTACAGTATCTCCATTTCAGAAAACGTTTCTATCGGTAATATCTCTGGTGGTTTATACGAAAAAATGATTTCTTCCGGTTCAGGTTTAGTTGTCGGTATTTTGGCCTTTACAGCTTATCACATACTGAATGGCCTCATCGATAATTATGCGTTGGCCATTCAAAAAAGTAACCTTGATTTTATCAAATTAATCAATTCAAAAGATGGCCATAAAGCGAAATAGAAGGTTCCATGCAGAGGTGGCTACTTCTGCTTTGAGCGACATCATGTTCTTCTTGTTATTGTTCTTTTTGATCATTTCAACTTTGGCTAACCCCAACGTCATCAAAGTTCCGTTGCCAAAGTCTGATGCCAATGAAAAAACACAACAACAACACATCACGTTGACTGTCAAATTCGATGACAATCAGCAACGTCATTTCTATGTCAACAACGATGAAATTGCATTTGATCAACTCGAAGGCGTGTTGATAGGTGAAACAAAAAAGCTTGGCGACAACACCGTCATTTTGCGTTTGCCCTACGATGCCCAGGTACAAGAACTCGTCGACCTCCTCAAAATTGGCATGCTCAATGACCTGAAAATGATCATTGCGACCAAAGAAGGTTAGTTCGTTTAACACTTAATGTCAAGAAAACATGGAATCCTATCAATTAGAATACATCGGTGCGCGTGCAGATGCCAAAAAGTCCTTGGTCTACACCTCTATTTGGTTGTTATCCTTATTGATATTGGCATTCATCATAAAATTCGATGCCAGACCTGATCAGCTTGTGGATACCCCACCGCTCCGTTCAGATGAGGTCATTGAAGAATTTCAAATAGACAACGTTGAACTCGAAGAAGCTGCTGGCGGCTCTCGCGGTGGCGGCACCCCGGGCTCAGGGCGCATTGCTCCTCCAGCAGAACAAACCGAAAGAGTGGCTACAGCAAGTCAAAGCGATTTCTCTCACACGAGTGGCAATTCTAATAACCACAATTCTCAGAACGGCACCAACGGCACCTCCACTACAACCCAAAGCACGAACTTCTTCGGAAGTGGCGGTAGTGGCAACGGAAATGGTTCTGGTAACGGCCCATTTGGGGGTCCAGGAAACGGAAATGGCGACGGAGATGGCATCGGAAACGGTCGCGGATCTGGAAAAGGTAGAATATGCTTGAAAAAGGTCAGTTTGCCGAGGTATGAAAGTGATTTTGACTGCCGTATCGGTTTCAAAGTACAAGTCAATTCCGAAGGGCAAGTTGTTGGTGTTCGTTCGATCAAATCGGTGACTACATGCGTTGATGACCGCACCATTAACGACATCAAAGAACGCATCAAACGCGAGGTAAGGTACAATAAAGAGCCGGGGGCCGGAATTGTGGAGATGGATTACACCATTAATCTGAATGCTTCCAATTCTTAATCAAGGCCCATTGCCTTTTCGACCATTAATTTAGAGCCAATATAAAATCCTACGCGCTGGTGTAATTCGGTGGGTTGGATATCTAGAATGCGCTGCTTGCCGTCAGTGGCTAAACCACCTGCTTGTTCAGCGATTAAAGCCAACGGATTACACTCGTAAAGCAAGCGCAAACGCCCTTTGGGCGCTGAAGGCACAGTAGGATAGATGTAGATTCCGCCTTTGATCAGGTTGCGGTGAAAATCGGCAACTAAAGAACCAATATAGCGTCCGGAATACGGCTTGCCAGTTTGATTTTCATTTGATTGGCAGTAAGCTAAATAGGCACGAAGCTGCGGATCAAAATCATTGAGGTTGCCCTCATTAACTGAATACAGTCTGCCATTTTCTGGCATTTTCATGTCGGGGTGAGACAAGAAGTATTCACCGATAGCAGGATCTAGTGTAAAGCCATTAACACCATTGCCAGTTGTATACACTAAAATAGTGGATGAGCCATAGAGCACATAACCTGCAGCAACTTGTTGGGTACCAGCTTGGAGCATGTCAGCTAAGGTAGCCTTTGAACCTGTCGGTGAAATCCTGCGGTAAATTGAAAAGATTGTACCAATGGAGACATTCACATCGATATTGCTTGAGCCATCAAGCGGATCAAACAACACAACATAATTGGCGTTTTGCGCACGCTGGGAGTCAAAGGCAAGAAAATTGTCGTTTTCTTCGGAGGCAATGCCACTAACTTCGCCGCCATTTTGAAAAGCGCGAATAAAGGCTTCATCTGCAACTACATCTAATTTTTGTTGTTCCTCGCCCTGTACGTTTTGACCGCCTTGGGCGCCAAGGATGTGGTCTACCAAACCAGCCTTGCGGACATCGTTGCTGACAATCTTAGAAGCTAATGCGATATCGTGTAGCAAACGCGACAATTCTCCGCTGGCAAAAGGAAAATCTTTTTGCTTACTGACAATAAACTCGTGTAGGGTGGTGAGTTTGGACATGAATTACATCGAGAACATATTGCTGTAGTCCGAACCTAGGTGAATCGGATTGACAATAAGTGTAGGGATGAGGGCATCATTGGTAATGATGTATTGTTCATGGTTGGAGGTCAGGGCGGTAAATAGGTTGTTGCGCTGAAGGTTCATGATAGCGATGAGGTCGGCATCAACACTGACTGCGTATTTTACCACTTCTTTGTCAAAACCAGAACTTGGCACGAGTGCGCTGGTCATTTCGATGCCGCGATCTTTGAAGAAGCCTTCAGAGAAAGTGATGTTGGAACGCACTTGGTGACGCAAAAACTCGTCGGTTTCGTCTGGGGTTACGACGTGTACTTTAGACTTAAAGTATTGTGCTAAATTGGCAACAATAGAAAGTTTTTGTTTGGTTTCTTTGTGGAGGTCCATAGGGACAACGATGGAGTCATAGCCTGAGGCCTTCACGGCTTTTTCTTGAACGATGATAAACGGAACCTGAGAACTTGTTACCACTTTAAGTGCGTGGCTTCCGGTGATGTGTTGCCAACCATGAGCGCCATGGGTGCCCATCACGATGAGTTCGGCTTGGTGTTCGGCTGCAAAAGCGCCGATATCTTCAAAGATGCTGCCTATGCGAACGTTTGGCTTGAGTCGAACACCTTCATGTTCAAACTTGCCGATAATGTTCTCAAGCTGGGCAAGTGCTTCGGGAATTTGGGTGTCTTTTGAAACGACGTGAAGCACTTGGATTTCAGCCCCTAAAGGCTTAGCTGTGGCAATGGCATGTTGAAGGGCGATGTCTGCCACTGCGGTGAAGTCGTGAGGAACAATGAAGTTTTTAGTTTGCATAGTCAAGTTTTTTACAAATTTAAAACAAAGTGCAGTAAGAACGCACTTGTTTTCTCTTTATTTTTGTGTGAAGCCTCTGCTAAAAAAGCTTCTTTTCAAATGCCCATAATTGGTAAGCTCATACAGCGCAGCACTGCAATCAGTTTCAAGCGTATTTCACGCGCAAGCGCAGACTACAAACAACAACTCGAAGCACTCCGACTCAATATCGAACACGCTAAAAAAACGGCATTTGGTCAGCAATATCACTTTCGCTCCCTACTTCAAAAAAGCGATTTGGTCTCGCGCTATCAACAAGTAGTCCCGATTACCGAATATGAGCAGTTTTACACTGATTGGCTCCAAGACACCATCAAAGGAAAAAAAGATGTCATTTGGCCAAGCCGAATCAAATACTTTGCACTTTCTTCGGGCACAACAGGTTCGCCAAGCAAACGAATACCTGTTTCAACAGAAATGATTCGCTCCTTTCAGCGCGTGTCTCTGCGTCAATTTTCCATCTTACACGAATTGAACCTGCCGGATTCTTTTTACAGCGCTAAAGTACTCGCCGTTGGAGGTTCAACGAAACTCAAAAAAATAGAACAACACTACGAAGGAGACCTCAGTGGCATTCTCAAAAAGCATACCTCGCTCATTGCGGCCCCCTTTACCAAACCAACCAAAAAAATCACACACCTTAAAGACTGGAAAGCCAAATTACCCTTAATGGTACAAGAAGCTCCAAAGTGGGATATTGGCATTATGGCAGGGATTCCAAGTTGGTGTGTGTTGCTGTTAGAAGAAATCGTCAAGCACTATCAACTGAATCACATCCACGAAATTTGGCCCAATTTTCAAGTCTACGTTCACGGAGGTGTTTACATGGATCCGTTCGTTGATAGACTTCAAAAAGTAAGTGGAAAACCTGTCGTTTTACTCGACACCTATCTCGCAAGTGAAGGCTATTTTGCTTACCAAACCAGCCCAAAGAAAAGAGGAATGACGCTATTAATGAACAATAGCATCTTCTTTGAATTCATCCCCTTCAATGCTGAATACTTTACAGAATCTGGTGAGCTCAAAAATCAGTATAAAGCATACACCATTAGTGAAGTCAAAGCAGGAATCGACTACGCGCTTGTCATCAGTACAAATGCGGGCCTCTGGCGCTATATGATTGGTGACTTGGTGCGTTTTGTCGATACCACTACGCACGAAATCATCATTGCAGGGCGCATTAAGCAATTTCTCAGTTTGTGCGGAGAGCACCTTTCTTTGGATAATATCAATCAAGCACTGAAAGAAGTGAGCACAAAAGCCAAACTTTCTTTTTCGGAATACACCATACACGCCGATGAACAAAACCAACAGCACTGCTGGTATATCGGTTGTGATGATATCAATGTGGATCCTAAAGTGATAGAGCAGATCGATGCCGAACTTCAACAAATCAATGATGACTACGCATACGTCAGAAAACACAGCATGCCCTTACCCAAGCTCCAATTGTTGCCAACCGCGGTCTTCTACAATTATTTAGATAGTATCGGGAAATTAGGCGCTCAAAATAAAGTGCCTAGGGTGATGAACAAAGAACAAGCCAGTCGATGGAACGCTTATCTTAGCGCAAACGGCTACCTTTGAAAGCCGACTTTTTAAGAAAAGTATAAGAAGCGTTCAGTTCTACAGAATGTCTAAACACCGAAGAGGTTGCGCCCAAGTCGGCATCGTAAGAAACACCAAAGTCAAAGGCGCCAAAATCCAATGAAAAATAAGGTGCAATTGCTGCTGAAGAACGGAAATAAAGCCCTGCACTCATGCAGCGCGTGCTGACCTCGTTTGTAACTTGTGAACTTCCTCGGAGCTTCATGCGGTAAATTGCACCTAACATGCTCTCGGAGTGTCCGCCTTGCCGCAAGTGGGTCAGAGAAAACTGCAAGGTTGAAATCTCGTTTAAACCCAGAGAAAAACAAGAATAAATGACTGCCTTTTGATACAAGCGGTCTGCAGAAAGGGTGTTGTATTGCAAGCGCGGTCGGTTGACATGTTGTAACGAAAATCCTGTTTGCAAAGACCACTGGCCATCGCGCAATTCTCCGCGCTGATTGGGTTCAAAACGATACGCCAAGCCAAGACCCGCATCGACAAAGGCGAAATTGGCAAAGTCGTTTTCTTCACCCGAGTAAACGCTGGGGTCTAGTGAACTGCCGTTCCATTGTGAATAATAAAGTAACTTGCTGAAGTCAGCGCTGCGCTGCTGAATAGCGGTCTGAATACCCGCATCTAGCCAGTGTCCTTTGGCGAGTGGTAAATGTCCACTTGCCGTAAGTCCAAAAGATTTTTGCGTCATGCGCGAATCACCACCAACGTCGTTGCTAAAAGACGCCGCAACACCTGCATAGGCACGTTCGGATTGGCGCGTTCTTCCGGGCGTAAACTCAGCCATTCCATAACTCGTTAAAAACTGAGTTCCTGAACCAATCCACTGATTTCGGTTGAGCAAGGATATGCGCTCAAAACCTTTGTAAGTACCAACAAAGGCAGGGTTCAAAAAAGCAATACTTCTGTCTGCTTGTGTCAGGTGAAAATCTTGTGAAGATCCTTTTATTGGTGTAAGAGCCAAAACAAAAAGAACCGAGACGAAAAGAAAGAAACGCCGTCTAAACTTCATTTCTTATCGGATTAATGTAATATTTCCGGTGAATTTCTTTGTGCTGCCGTTCTCGTATGTGACGTCACAAACATAGGCGTATACACCGCTGTTGCAAGGCTTTTCTTTGTAATTTCCGTCCCATTTGAATTGTTTATTACTCGATGAGAAGACAAGATTGCCCCAGCGATCGACGATTTTGAAATTGATCGCTGCAATATCTTTTCCAGCAATAATTTGGTAGACTTCATTGAGGCCATTGCCCACTCCATTTGGTGAAAAGGCGGTCGGGAAGAAAATGCCTGTTGCACATTCTGGACTGCTGCCATCGGGGTCGCAAGGGTTGAGTGGATCGGAACCGTTGGTTACTTCAGTGCCGTCGTTAATGCCATCTCCGTCCGTGTCCGGATTCAGCGGATTGGTACCCAACACCCCTTCTTGAGCATCTGTGAGCCCATCAAAATCAGTGTCAATTTGGCAACCTGGAAGGGTGTCGTCAGGGTCACAAGGATTCAGAGGATCGGAACCATTCGTTACCTCAGCACCGTCCGTGAGGCCATCGCCGTCTGTATCTGGGTTGGTTGGATTCGTTCCGGCAGCATTTTCTTGGCTATTGGTAAGGCCATCGCCATCTTGGTCGCATGGGCCCGCATTCGGATTCGGAATACATGGATCCGTGTTTGCAGGGTCTAATTCATCTGAAACACCATCGCCATCGGTGTCGGTAATGGAAGACTCCAGCGCATCGATGATGCCATCGCCATCGGTGTCGGTTGGAGAAGCAACATTTCCGATTTCAGCACAATCGTTTTCGCCATCGCCATCGGTATCAGGGTTAGATGGGTCCGTACCTACTAAGTTTTCATCAACGTTCAAACACCCGTCTCCATCCACGTCTGGAACGTCTGGAATAAAGACAGCTACAATGGTCTCGGGGCCGTTGATGTTGATGAAATTATTGGCCGTTGTACTCGGTAAACCGAGAGGTCCGGTAGTAACGGTCCAGTGGCTGAATACAAAACCAGGATTGGCATTGGGTTCAATCAGAGTCTGAATACCACCGAAATAACTAGTGGTCCAAGGATATGAAGGTGGGTTAATGGAGTTGACCTGAATAGTGCCAGCACCGGCAGGGCTCACATCAAAAGTAGTGGCAAAAGGACCCGAAAGTTGGTAACAGTCAATCAGGCCTTGCTCAAGTGCCAAGCAGCGCTGATTGATAAAATTTCGCAATTGGGTCACGCGCGATTGCCATCCATTGTAGGTGCCACCCCATTTAGCGCAATGCGCCGTCATTTCGGGCTCAATTTCAGCGACCATGCTGTCGAGTAGGGCCAACATACTTGTGCAGCTAAACGAAGTATTGATCAGGTCGATGTAACGCGTGATGTAATACTGCTCCACAATTGGATTTTGATTGATGAGTTTTTCAAGGATATCTGTGTGTCCTTGACCACCTGGATTCGGTAAGTTTTCTGCATTGCAAGGATCTGCATTGGCACTTGGATCGGGAATACCGGTATAATTGATGTAGTGGCCAAATGTAGCATCCATATCCCAGAGCGTATAGCCCCACTTTTTGTGGTCACCGCTGGTGTCAAGGCCACGCCACCAGGCAGTGTTCCAATTGAGCCAGTCTTGGTTGACTGTATACGAATTGATCATGAAATAATCCGAGAGCGATTTCCAACTGAGTAAGGAATCTACGTAATTGAAGTTAACCGGATTACCCATGTTGTTGGTGAGAATGTAATTGCGCAAAGCATTCCAGCTTGGCTGCGCATTCGGCGCACCGTATTCTTGCCAGGTACCACCCCAAGTTTTGAGGTAGTGCATATTGTATTTATTCTGGTCGTAGTATTCATCGGCGTAGTCGTGGTCATCGGCTTTTTCGCGAATTTCATAAACGCCCCAGAAATTGCCGTTGAGGTAAACAACAGCAGGACGCCAGGTGCGCTCGTCGAGTTTCATGTCGGCACGAATAGAAAGCGTATGGATAAATGCATCTCGGATGTGGGCGCCTTGTTCAAATGGGTAGTTGTCGCTCGCGCCCGGTTTCAAAATAACACGTTGGAAATCATTACGGCTTTTTTCAGGGAAAATCTCGTGATCGAGGTCTCCGTTGTGGCCGTATTGGTCTCGGCATATGAAGTCAAAACCGCGTTGTGCATATGCCCAGGAATCATTGCCGTGCTTATTGAAATCACCTTCTGATTCATCAATAAAGGTACCGTCTTGCTCAAAAAGTTCAAAAGAACCGATCCGATTGGCTGGATTTTGACTGCCGTTCGCTACCAAAGAATAAACCCCTTGGCTACAGACAGAAACTACCGGTACAGTATGGTTTACATTGATGAAATACGTATTGGTTTCTGTAAAGGAAGAAAGAGTGGTGCCAAATGCTGTTGCACGCAAGACTTTGGTAGTGGGGATGTTGATGGGGCCACTGTAGGCCGTAGATGTGACAGTAGGATCTGAACCATCTAAAGTGTAGCGAATTGTTGCTGTCGGATCTGCGCAGGTAATGGATACCGTTTGGGCACCGCTGTAAAAGCCAGGCGCGAGACTAAAAACGGGTTTTGGAGGATAAAAATTGACGCCACCAGTGTTGTTGGCATTAGGCGTAGGGGTGGTAAATAATTTGAAATCAATAGCACCATTGCTCGAACGACCTACCGAATGGTTTGATTTGGTGAGATGAACGATTTTAAAGGAGTCTACAACCAATGCTGATGGATTGGACAAGATGATCCAGTCGCCGTCGGTCTGAGATAAATTGAAATTAGGGTGGTATTGGTTGCCGTTAACGAGGTCGCGCTTGGAACAAAAAACCATTTTGAAACCATTGGCATTGATGTTGCCACTCGGAATTTGCCACTTGGTCAAGTTGGTTGCTTTATCTGAAAGATACCAACCTGTTAAATCTACTGCAGCAGCGGTGGTATTGTAGAGTTCAATCCAGTCTTCGCGTTCGCCATACGCATCGGTCGGGCCTGACACGTTTGAACAAGAATATTCATTAATGACAACCTGTGAGAATACAAATGAAGGAAGGCAAAAAAGCAAGGAGAGAAGTAAGTGTTTCATTTAGCTCGGTTTAGCGTCATCAATATTACTGAATTATCAATTTTAATCCAAACAAACAGACGCAAGAAGCAGAGAAAAGTTGTTTTTTTCTTAACATTGTCAAAAAAAAGTAATGAAACGACTTTCCTTAATTTTATTTCTATCCATTTTAAGCCTCGGATTCACTGGTTGTCAAAAGTACGAAGGTGAAGGAGGGCGCAGTAAAATCACTGGTAAAATTACCGTGAATGAAAAACTCTACATCAATGGTGCATTGGCTCAAACGGTCAGTTACCCTGGGGCCACTGAAGATGTTTACATCGTTTATGGAACTCAAGACAGCATTTTTGACGACAAAATAGAATGCAACTACGACGGCAGTTTCAGCTTTAATTACTTATTCCCGGGTACCTACACCGTCTATGCCTACAACGAGGTTTTTCATACTGGTAATTCCATCACCAACAACGACGATGATTACTACACCAAAGAACCCGTCAAATTTACCATAGAGATTGGTAAAAATGAAACCAAAGATTTGGGTGAAATTACCGTGATACGATAAGCATGCGCAGCTTTATTCTCAGTTTTTTGTTCGTCCCCTTTGTGGGCATGAGTCAGAACAGCACCGTCTTCCAAGTATGGAATGAAGCAGGTGTTAGTTATAAAATCGACAAAAAACAAAGTTTGGCATTTGACCTCACCACCCGACACGTAGCGGGAGGTATTCAGACCTTTTTTCCGCAAATCTCTTACAAGTATAAACTCAATAAAAACATCCGTCCTTCTCTAGATTACCGCTATATCGGTACTAGAACCTTAGAGGGCAACTTCAGTTATCAACACCGTTTCAATGTCAATCTGCAAGCAAACTATGATATCGAACGGTTCAATATTGGCTTGAGAGGTCGTTATCAATTTACGACGAATAGGCTCGCCGATAATTATGAGCCGGAATTTGGTGAAGCGTTTCGCCTCAAGCCGAGTATTGCTTATGACATCAAAAAATCCATCTTGGCACCGCAGGCCTCTATGGAGTTTTTTACTGGTCCTATGGATGGGCAACAGGGGTATCACCTCAACAGAATTCGATGGAGCATCGGAATTGGCTTTGAATGGGAAAGTCCACACGCCTTCGAAATTGCTTATTTGTATGACCAACGCATCAATAGCCCAGGTTCATTGAACAGGGCCATCCTTAATTTTTCCTACAGCTACAGTATTGGAGAAATGAAATCTTCCAAAAAACAAAGCCCTAAAAAAGCCCCGCCCCGTTATCTCTAAATTAATCTGAATAATGATTGGCGGCTAAACGCTCCAATACTACTAGTAGATTTTCATCCTTCTTTTGCTGACGCAACTCTATGGCTGTCGTCGTAAAATACTGGTGCTGCTTGAGGAATTTGACTTGGATGGTATCCCACTCTTTTCGAGATTTGATTTTACCCATTTCCGTGAGCTCTTTTCTGAGGTTATCGGCAATTTGCTCAAAATCGTCGCGACCAAGATAATCTAGATCGGCGTCGCAAATAATTTCTTGAAGTTTGTTGATGGGTTTATGAGGAATTTCAGTCGCGTGGATCAACTCTACAATCGTTTTGACGTGCTGTTCGGTGTAGCCATATTTAGGCAAGATTTCCTGCGCCATTCGAGCGCCAATTGCTTCGTTGTGGTCATATTGTTCTATAAATCCTGCATCGTGGAATATAGCCGCTGTCTTAAGCAAAAACAAACCCTCATCTGTAACGCCTTCGAGCAAGGCGATGCGCTCCACTGATTTAACGACGTCCTTGGTATGGTTGATGGAGTGGTAATACAAACTCGAAGCCAGATTTTTTTGTAAGATGCCCATCACATGGTGCTCCGTCTTGTAATATTTAATCGAGCTGTAATGATGCAGTTTTTTGATTTCCTCGAAACGAGAATTCGGAATCAGGCCTTCTCCGTTCACCGATAACTCGGGCTTGATGCGCTGTACGACATACATATCTACCTTGGTGCGTGATTTGGTCAATGCCTTGCCCTTGTAGTCGCATTCAAAGTAAGGTTCAATTTGCTGAAAAGTATTGCCCGTTACTGTCACTTTTCCGGGCTCACCAAGCATTTCCATGCGCTGTGCTAAATTGACCGAAGACCCCCAAACGTCATAAGCCAGGCGGATATTGCCGATGATACCCGCAATAACAGGCCCCGTATTGATCCCCAGACGGATTTCCCAGTAATCTTCGTGGTCTGCAATGGCTTCATACTTGAGCTTGTCCATAAACGCTTGGATTTGAAGCGCAGCGCAGCAAGCATCTATAGGATTGGTCGAATTTTCTACTGGCACACCGCCAGCACACATGTAGGCATCGCCTATCGTTTTAATTTTCTCTAAGTTGTTGGCCTGAATGATTTCGTCAAACTTCTGAAATAAGATATCGAGTTTGGAGACGATGCGGCTTGGTGCCATTGATTCTGAGATACGCGTAAAGCCTACGACATCGGTAAACATGATGCTCACCTGTTTGAATGCCTGTGCTTTTACTTTACCATTGCGCTTGAGCTCAATCACAACCTCTGAGGGCAACGTATTGAGCAACCATTGCTCGGTGCGGTCTTTCTCTCGTTGCAAGAGTGCTTGTTGCTCAACAACCTTATTCTTTTCTTCTTCTAACAAGCGCTTCTGCTCTTCAATCTTTGTTTTTTGAAGGCGTATTTCTTTGGTGCGCTCGGCAATTTTAACTTCCAAACGCACTTGATTTCTGCGCGAAGTCTCGATGCGACGCCGTATGAAAACAAATACGAGCAACAAAAAAAGTGAGGCCGCCAAAATAGACAGCCACCACGATTGAAAAATAAAAAGAGAAATACCCAAAATTTGAAATTCGAGCGCTTAAAATCTATAGAACCAACTCGCCATTGGCAACGGGAATGAAACCTCATTTGGTACAATCACCCCAGCTAAACTGATCTGAAAAGCCTTACTTTCACTGCGCTGAAAACGCATGCCGGGCATAATCACTAATATATTCTGATTGTTGGACATAGAATAATCTTGCCACCCTGCAACATTGAGTTGCTGTAATTGCCAAGTATTCGGATCGTACTCGTATCCAATATATTGATAACCATCCTTGTTCTCGGATCTGCCCATAATGAACATACAATCATAAATAAAGCTGGCTTTTTTACCTACTTTAGCTTGACCAGCAAGACCGATTATTGGTGCAGAGCCTTTAAAACCAGACGTGACCTCTTTGTAACCCTGAATCGGTAGTTCTGGAGCTTGACCATTTACTGCAGCATAAGTGCCAGGAACATAAACAGGTACTTGATTTACCTGGTAATTCCCATCATTGAAATATCCATAACCAACTGAAAGCGTGGCGTTATTGCGGCGGTCGCCGTAAGTGATCATGCCCCAATGTAGACCGCCGAAGCCCCTGCCTTGATTGAGGTAGCCAGAGGTGCCAAGCAAAGTTCCGACGCCATAATTGATTTTTGGATTCGACGTGCCGCGTGTGTACTTCAAGGCCAGTGCAATTGGTGATCCTATCCAGGTCGACATCACGCCAACCGAAAAATCTTTGTGGACTGCAAAATGGACTTCTGGGCCATAAAGGTTGACCATCGCGTAATTCTCTCCTTTTTTAATTGGAAAACAATTGGTGGTAAACTGGTAACGCGTTGTAAAAACGCCCGCACTACTGAATTCACCTTTCGCGACATCCTCGGCATAATCAATAGGACGCATCGATTTGATATCGCTTTTAGGTATGTAAATTTTACCTAATGATTTGGTCTCAATGAGCACCTCGCGGCCATCATCGGAAAGGATGAGCCCCACATATTCATTGCCATCGTTTTTGATGATGAGGTATTTTGTGGTATCTGAACTTGGCGAAGCTGTATTTGGTGTTTGAGCATTCAAAGCGGTACACCAAAAAGTGACCGAGATGAATGTAGCTAAATAAAAAAAGAAATTTTTCATGGTAGACATTGTTTCAAGATTGGATACGTAAAATTAGTAAGAACGTTGCAATAAAACACAAGCGCCCTGACTTCCGAAGAAGCAGAGCGCTAATGTCGTGCACAATTGGAGAATCATGCGGAATCTCATAAGAGTTTATTTGGTTCTAGTTGACTAGTAATATCTTTGTGGGCTGGTTGTTTTGTTGATAGGCTGTTTGCTTTTTTGTACGTTAAAGCCCATATTGACACCCAAGAATCCGCCACCTTTTTGTGAACTGTAGAATAAGTTTACTGGAATGTTGAGCGCTCCTGCTTGAAAAGTACGTCCAAAGGCAATCAAAAAAGAGGTGCTCAATCTTTTCGTTCCGTCTCTATCGAAATGACGTTCAAAACCAGGGTCAAGTACATTGACTTGCTCAGGAGTTGTGAGGTCGTCGTAACCACCATCGTTTACCCAATCGTATTCACGATAGTAAATACCTTTGGCTCCAAACTTTCCATCGAGGTCAAGGTAGCCACTTGAAGTAGACGAGATACCGAAACGCGGACCAAAAGCGAATTCCCAATTGGCTTTTCCAAAACGGAAACCATTCAGCAAAGAAAAAGAAGGAATAAATTGGCTTTGCTCTAGGCCAGAAACATTGATGATCCCTTCTACTAATGCGGAGAAGTTTTCGGTACCCACATACTGACCCTCAATTTGGTAACCAATCATGGAGGTAAAAGGTTGGATCCCTAAACCGCCATATTGAGTTGAACGCGTAGCAAATTCAGCCACATCTCCTGTTAATACGGCACCGCCAATACGCGGTCCAGAATTATTGATTTTACCGACATTATTAGAAGTAATGACCTCATTTTTGAAAGCCAAACGATCAGAAAGTACTTTGTCTACGGTAAGGCCATGCATTTCGGCCAAAACAATTTCGATCATGCGTTGAATTTCCAATTCTTGGTTGTCAAACTCGCGCACAGAAGACTTGTACAAACTTTGTGCTCTTACGTCAATGATTTTAACCGTAACCACAATTTTATTACCCAAGCCGTCGATAGATCCTGACATGACATAATCAACTTTGAGCTCTTCGCCTAATTTTGACAAACATGATTGCCCGTAGCAACCAACTTTGTATTCCTCTTTAGACTTGATCACCTCGTTCATGTCGAACTCATCGTAAACTTTGTATTTGTTGATTTTGATGAGCTCTAAACGCATCATTTTTGCCACTGACTCAGGCTTAACAGTAAGTGCATTCACATTAGGGTTAGCAACAGCGATGGTACTGCTCTGTTGCGCAAAATAATTAGCAGCGCCAGAAAAGAAAATGGCCACTAATAAAAAGATAGATTGTAATTTTTTTGTTTTCATAGTATACAATTTGATGGTACAAAGATGACCCAACTTTTCTTCAGGTGAAAACTGAATTTCGGAGCCGCTATCTGTTGAGTTGCGAAAAACGCAAGTGACTAAGAAAGAAAGTCGAGATCTGCTTCAATTTTCTTTCTGAACATGCCAATCGTTTTTTCAAAATCCACAAAGAAATTATTGCGCTCTCTTTCATTGACCACGCTGATCAAACTAGAATTAGCTAATTGTTTATCGATGACCTGCTTGGCATCTTGCACATATTGTGGATCTGTCGTTTGCAGATAATTCATGATGTTGTGTGAAAGAAACAGGCCTTGTTTGTCTTTGCTCTCGTAATAGAAGGCAGAGTCGGCATTGATGGTTTCGTTTAAATACATTTCAAAACGGTTGCCCGTTGCCGGAACTTGCGTGCCGTAAATGAATTTTTTACCGTGGTCTGCCTGCTCGCGAAGGTGCGATGAGAACATCAGTAAGCGATCGCACAAAAAAAGCGCATAGGTAGGATCCTCGAACTGGTTGGATTTATAGTAGTAATGAATTTGGCGCAAAAAGCCTCGCATGAGTTCAGGATCAAAAATCTCTACAGAAGGAATCGTATTGTATGAATGAAGTATGGCCTTACCTAGTTCAAAAGCGCGTTCTGTGGTTTTTTCGTGCTTAAACAGTACATTTTTATAATCGGGGATTTGCAAGTGCGTCTTGGCCCAAAAGAACAATTTAAAACGCACTAACTGCGGGAAATTAAGCAACTGAAAGAAATGCGTGTTGTTGATCGTCAGCATAATTTTCGGCTCTTCTAGATGGCGCAGGCGTTCAAATGCTTCCAAAATGCCTTCTAGATAAGATTCCAACGAGAAATCATAGGCATTGAGCGGCGTGTAGCGAAAAATCACATTTGTCTTTTGCTGCTGGATGAGTGAATCAAATGAGATGTCGAAGGTCTTGCATAGTCTTTTGAGTTCATCGATGGTCAGGGCGGTTTCATTGCGCATGCGGCGATAAGCCGCATCCATGCTCACGTGAAGTGTTTCACTCAACACATGACCTAGTGCATCCCCAGGCGGGAGCTTGGCTTTGATGAGTTGTAACAATTGATCTTGTACTGTATCCATACCTAAAACTTATAAAACCAACTTAGCATTGGAACCGGAAAAGAGTAATTATTGACGGTGGTTTGCACCGCTGTTTGCTCTTCTCTTTTGCCAATCACTCCTGCTAAGGTAACCTGAAAAGCTCTATTTTGATCCTTTTGAAAACGCATGCCTGGCATAAAAACCATATTCATGCTCTGTACCTCAATGATAGGATCGCTATATACCACCATGCTGGGTTGGCCATTTAAATCATAAAAATATTGAATATCTTGATCATCAAAAATTCGGCGCTTATTGCCGCCAATAATCATGACATCCCAGATAAAACTGGCTTTTTTACCAACAGATGCAATACCAGAAATTCCTACAATCGGCGCATTGAAATTATCTACCTCTTCTGAGTAGGTCAACATCTCAGGAATCGGAAAACTAGGACCACCTTGATTGAAAACTGCAGGATACGTACCGGGCTGGTAATACGTATTTTGGTCGACAAAGGAGAAGCCCGAATTGAAATGCCCATAACCCAAAGAAAGGGTGACATTGCTGCGACGTGTTCCATAAGTCGCCATTCCCCAATGCAAGCCGCCGAATCCTTTGGCCTGATTGAAATACCCAGAAGAGGCCAAAATAGATCCTACACCAAAATTGAGTTGAGGATTTTGAGTAGGTACAGTATACTTGAAAGCCAACGCAATTGGACTAGCAATCCAGGTAGCCATGACGCCCACACTGAAATTTGGAAGTACAGCGAAGTGGACTTCAGGCCCATAGAGATTGACCAGCGCATAATTCTCCCCCTTTTTGATCGGAAAAGCATTCGTGGTGAATTGATATCGGGTTGTAAATACACCTTGACCTAGGTACTCGCCAGCTTTGTAGTCGGCTTTTGCATCCACTAACGTAACGCTCTTGACATCGGATTTTTGGATATAAATCTTTCCGAGTTGTTGGGTCAAGACGAGTATTTCTCGGCCGTCATCAGCTAAAATTTGGCCCACGTATTCTACGCCATTATTGAGTACTATGAGATATTTAAGGGTGTCCGCTTGAGGTTTTGGAACTTGGGCGCAGAGCTCAGTAAAACACAATAAAGTACACAGTAGCAAGGAAATTTTCATGGCCAATAAGATTAGATCTTGCTAAAATTAGTCATTCGTGTAGCTGCGCTGCACACGAGGTGAGATACTTGTAAGTATTTCATAGGGAAGTGTATGCGCCTTGGCTGCAAAGTCATTCAACGGCTGTTGTACACCAATAATTTCCACCTCAGCATCAGGTCTGGCGTTTGGAGCCAACACCATAATCATATCCATGCATACTCTTCCAATGGTGGGGCAATACATCCCATCGATATAGACGCCGCCCGCCCCGTTGCTCAGGTTGCGTTTGAAGCCATCTGCATATCCCACTGGTATAATGGCGATCTGGCTATCCTCTGCTAATGCTTGGGAGCTGCCGTAGCCCACAAAATCACCTTTATTGAGTTGTTTGAGTTGAGAAATCTGACTGGTCCAGGTAATGACTGGTTTGAGCTTGGCTTCAAAAAGAGCATCGTGATTGACTCCGAAGAGCCCAATACCCAAACGCACCATATCGAACTGCGCTTCTGGAAAATGCGCGGCGCCCTCTGAATTCAATAGATGTTTGATGAAAGCATATGGCAATGCGCTTTCAAAGTAGTCGCAAATTTCTTTGAAAATGGAAATCTGTTGTGCATTCATTGGATGGTGAGGCTCATCAGCACAAGCCATATGGCTGTAAATACTCTTGACGAGCACTTCGGGCTGGGCGCTGAGGGTCTGGAGCACTTGTTCCATTTGCTGCGGTAAAAAACCCAAGCGGTGCATTCCTGTATCGAACTTCAAATGAATGGGATATGCTTGGATGTCATGAGCAATCAGCACGCGAATAAAGGCATCTAGGTGAGCAAGGCTGTATACTGCTGGTTCTAGTTGATGCAAGATGCACGTCTCAAAACTTGCAGGTTCGGCATTCATGACGAGGATAGGCAGTTTGATCCCTGCTTCTCTCAGGAGCACACCTTCGTCGGCATAAGCTACACCGAAGTAATTTACTCCACCTGCGATGAGTTGTTGTGCAATTTGGTCCATGCCTGCGCCATAAGCCTGTGCCTTCAGCATGGCTAAAATTTGTGTTGTGGGCGCTAAATTTTGTTGGTATTGTTTCAAATTGTGCTCGAGTGCAGACAAGTCATAGCGTACCACAGTACTGTGCGTTTGGCGCTTCCATTTGGAAAGTAGGGCTGCTGTCAGTTGCTGATTACCTTTGATCAAAACAACTTTGTTGTCGATGGTCGGAAGTTGTTCGGGTAGCGCCGTCCAAATATAATATTCACGACAGTGATCAGCCTCCAATAAGCGCTGCAATTCAGCTTTAAAATGGAGCTGATGTTCATCTAGCAAACAGCAAACTACAGTGGCTTTGTCTTGAGAGACCGACTTTAAAAATGCCAGGGAACCTTCAAAAGCAAGCAGATCTAAAGTGTATGAGTCGTTGATGAGCGTTGCGCCATGAAGACCCTCAAAGGTTTCTAAGCGATTGGCAAGTTTGGGAAGTGTAGCCACAGCTTGGGGCGTACAGTTGCCAAAGCGCAAGGCACAAGCCAATGCCACGCGGACGTTGTGCATGCGAACGGGATCGGCAAACGGAATTTGTTTCAATAAGGCCGACGCATTGGCTGTATCGAAGTCATGGAGAGCGTCGCCATCTATGATCCACTCCGCGCCAATTGTCAGCTGTTTGAGCGCTTCTCGATAGGCTAAAGTGGAGCTAAATTCATGACGCAAGCCTGCATTTGCAGTGGTTAGAACGGCATAGGTTGGCGCAATCATGGCGTGCAGGCGTTCCATTTCGCCCGGCTTAGTCGCTGCCGCTTCGATAAGTGCCAAATCTCCTTCGATAGGAAGTTCTAGTAATGCGATGGCAACACCTAATTGAGAATTATAACTTTTTGGGCTGCGCAGCACATTCAACTGGTCAGCTAATAAATGATAGATCCATTCCTTAACAGTTGTTTTGCCTATAGCGCCCGCAATAGCCACAATAGGATACTTCAGTTGCTTACGGTGGAATGCAGCGAGCGCTTGAAGCGCAAAAAGTACATCGTCGACAATCAAATAATTGGCGTCTGCTGCCAATGTTGTCGGTGCGCAATCCAAAACAAAAAACCTGATGCCTTTTTCGTATGCCGTTGCCACGAAGTCTTTACCACTGCGCTTGGGCCCATTGAGCCCAAAGAAAACGACACCACTCGTGCGGGTAATTTTACGCGAATCATAAACAACTTCTTGGATGAGGCCATCCTTTAAAGCACCAATACACTTTGCATTGATGATGTCAGAAAATTGAGACGGTGAGAGCTGAAGTTTCATGCAGACGCTTTTTGGTAACAACTTCTGCAAAGCGGTTGGTATTTTTCTACTGCACCCACCAAAACTTGTTCTGTCTGGGCAACCGTCCGATGCGAAAACTGCGCTAATTTTCCACAGTGTACGCAAACGGCATGAACCTTACTCACGTATTCTGCAATGGACATTAGTTGTGGCATAGGGCCAAAAGGAATGCCTTTGAAATCCATATCTAAACCAGCCACTATCACCCGCACGCCTTTGTTGGCTAAGTTGTTGCAAACCTGAACGATGTCCATATCAAAAAATTGAGCTTCGTCTATGGCAACAATTTGTTCGCCGTTCCAAAGATCCAAAACCTCTGACGAAGCGCTTACTCGCTTGGCTTCCAAACTTTGGCCTTGATGACTCACCACTGCTTCGGTTGCGTAGCGGTCATCGATGCGGGGCTTGACGAGTAAAATAGCCTGTTTGGCAAATGCAGCGCGGCGCAAGCGGCGAATGAGCTCTTCTGTTTTTCCGGAGAACATTGACCCACAGATCACTTCTATCCAACCTTGTTGTCCGTTTTCTTTGGTAAATTGCTCTAAAAACATAGTGCTGTTGAATGAGATTGTGAAATGTTTTCTAATTTTGATTCGGTAGTTCTATGAGCTCCCGATTGCACGAAATTAATAAGTTATAAGCAATGTCAGAAAAAAGTCCATCCCTAATGATCAAAACTATTCTCGGACACCTTCATTCAGGTGTTGAAAAACTTGAGTCCGGGCACCTCTCCCCGGAAGAAATGGAATTATTAGTCGAGGACGCCAAAGAACTATACGAGCGCATGATTATTTTGCGCTACAAAATTTATGAAACCAATGTTTTGGGAGTACAGGCACCCGTCATTTCAGCGAGCCTGCGCCAGCCCGAAATCGAAACACCCATCGATTTATTTGGCAGCATAGACGAACCTGCATCGGAACCTGAATTCGAAGTCACTTTTGCAAGTGGTGAAAGCGAAGAGCGCAACGAAGAAGTTTTCTACGACGAAAACGAGGAACAACTCGAAGACGAAGAAGAAGAGGAACAAGCCAATGAAGATGCAGAAGCTGAAGAAGAATCAACCGAAGAAACAACAGCTGAAGAAGAGGAAGAAGCCAATGAAGAGGAAATGAGCGAAGAAGTCGCTGAAGTTGAAGCGGAATTAGAAGAGCCTGCCGAAGAAACAACAGCTGCTCAAACTGCCAATTGGGAACCGGAATTTTCTGGCGACCAACCCATCTGGATGGCTGAAATGGAAGCCAATATCCGAGACAACCGCAGTGTGTTCCCATTAGAGAGCCTCATTGGCGCATTTACACTCAATGAAAAACTACAGTTCATCAACGAGCTTTTTGATGGTTCTTCTGATGAATTCTCGAGCAACATCAAACAACTCGATCAACTCGCATCAATGGATGCTGCCCGCAATATGCTCACAGAACTGTCCCAAACTTTCAACTGGGATACCGAATCAGAAATTGTCGAAGATTTCATTTACAAAATTTGCCGACGTTATGCGACTGGCGCATAGTTTCGTTTTTTGTTGCTTGTTTACGCTTGGCTATGCTCAAACATATCCTTACCGAGAAACCATCGCCAAGCTCTGTTCGCCTGAATTCGCCGGTAGGGGTTATGTCGAGGACGGCAGCGCATTGGCCGCTCAATTCATTGCAGCAGAATTCCACAAAATTGGCCTGCAGCCCTTCAAAAATAAATTCGAACAATCATTTACACTGCCCGTTCAAACTTTTCCGGGGGCCTGTTTATTTGCGGTAGGCTCAGACACCCTTAAGCCGGGCATCGATTACCTCGTTCATCCTGGTTCTGCGGGCATTTCTCTTCCTACAAACTATCAATTGGTATATTGCAATGTACGTACGCTATACCGCAGCGTCAATGCCTTTAAACCTTGCCCGAAAGACCGCATGTTGGTAGTTCAGACCTCAGGATTTGGCGGAGATACCAATAAAGTACTACAAACACGCCTTCAGGAACTCCAACAATTTGCAGCAACCATAGAACTCACCTCGAGCAAACTCACGTGGTCGGTGAGTCAGCAAGCGAAGCCCTACCCTGCTTTCCAAGTGCTTTTAACTGCCTTTGCAAACAAACCCCAAAGTGCCTTGATGCACTTGACAACTTTATTTGAACCAAAATTCACCTCAAGTAATGTCATTGGCTATTTGCCCGCCGCTCAAAATGCCAAGAAAAAACCTTATTTAGTCATTACCGCACATTACGACCACCTCGGAAAGATGGGCAAAGACACCTATTTCCCAGGTGCCAACGACAACGCTTCAGGGGTCGGGATGCTTCTCTATCTCGCAAAAGAACTGAGTCTTCAGCGCAACCCAGACTATAATTATGTTTTCATGGCGTTTGGTGGCGAGGAAGCAGGGCTTGTTGGGTCTAATTACTTTGTCAACCATCCACTCTTCAAACTCTCTCAAATTCGATTTTTGCTCAATACCGATATAATGGGAAGCGGCGAAGAAGGGATTACTGTAGTCAATGCAACACTCTTCAAATCAGAATTCGATCGCTTGGTCGAAATGAACAAGGACGGCAACTTCCTGACTCAAGTCAAATCTCGTGGGCCCGCTGCTAATTCTGATCATTATTTCTTCACAGAAAAAGGTGTGCCCGCATTCTTTGTGTATACAATGGGGCCAAATAAACACTATCACGATATCCACGACAAGGCCGAAGAATTGAGTTATGCGGCATTCGAACCCCTTGCCAAACTTTTGCTTGGATTTATGCGCTCATTTTAGTCGTCGGACTAAATAACTCGTTTGAAGAATCAAGACACTTAAGGATAGCCCTAATAAATACAACACAAGCTCTACACTTTGATCGGTGTAAATCAGCGCTAAACTCGTAGATAAATAGCCCAATAATTGGGTAACGCTGATTGCTAGAAAACGAAAAGCTTGCGCAACTGCATCTCCATTATTTCGGAAAAATAATATAACAGCCGAGGCCAAAACCAATAGAAAAGAGGTTACTAATATGCTCCCTACGCCTTTGAGCGGCAAATGAAAAACACCTATGAGCGCAAGCACTAAAAAAACAATATGGATAGACAGCAAAGTGGCTAAATAGGACCAAAGCGTAAGTCGCTTCTTTGGATTAGTCTTCACGATTGAGGGAATTCACTTCTTTAATGATCAAGTACAAACCAATTCCTACTCCCAGCAATGCCAAAACGATGGTAAAAAAACGATTGGTATTGTACTGCGCGTCGAGAAATGTACCGAGCCAAGTAAAGCCACCAATCACTGCTGCCATCTGAAAAGCAGCGGAAGTGAGTTTGAGATAAGCGTTGTGGGAAGCGTCTTTTTTAGTCATTGAACGCTGCTTCTGTATCTAGCTTTGGAGTGCTTACACCCGCACGCATGACACAGGCACCTTCGAAGAAAGCACCTTCTTCGATATGGAGTTTCATGGTTTGAATATCGCCTTTGATACGCGCTGTTGAGCGCAACACCAACAAATTCTCAACCATCAGTTGACCATCCATGGCGCCGTCGATTTCGGCATTGACACATACGAGATTGCCATTGATTTTTCCTGATGTTCCGATGATGACGCGTCCGGCACAAGATACGTTGCCATTTACCTCGCCTTCGAGGTGAATGTTGGTATCGGAGGTAAGGTCTCCGTTGATTTCAGTACCGGCAATAATGCGGTTTGTGCGGTCAGTGTTGTCAGGTTGTTGAGAACCTCCGAAAATGTCTTTTCTTAGCATGTTGCTTAGTAATTGTCGATGAAAAATCCTTTATATTCATCAAATTTCGAGGTTTCTATCAACTTTTTCAAATTTTCTTGATTGATTATGAAAATTTTATTGTTTTGATAGTCATCTAAATACTCAGCTCCGGCCTTATAGGCATTGACGAAATCCCAGGCAATTTTGGTTGTTGAGAATTCCGACACGAGCACAAAATTCTTTTCATCGAGTGTTGTTTTGACACTCGCCTTGACTTTAGAAGTCTTGAATGCTTTGGCAGCAAAATTGGAAACGGTTGTGCGTAAGTCGTCGGCCTCTTCATCATCGTCGAGTAAAATGATCACGAATTGGGATACATTGGGAATATCGGTGAAGATAGATTGTTCTTTGGCTCCTTGATTGACTTCAAATTTAGAATACCCTTTTTTGAGAATATCCAACATTTCTTTGGCGCGAACTGCTTGGTCAGACTTTGGTTTTTCATCGATGATGCGCTGAAGTAGTGGCACGAGTACTTGCTTGTCTGAAACTTGCTGCCCAGTAGCTAGGGCGTTGAGTAAAAGATACTCAGCGCGGTAAGCGTTGGCTGGGTCGGAGTCAATGATTTGCTGTGTGGCAGTTTGAACTTGGGCAAAATAACCTTGATCATACTTTGTGACTAATGCGAGGTAAGCTTCTTGGTCTTTTTGCGCACTGAGTTTTTGCTTGACATAAAAATCGGGGTCTTGGAAATATTTAGCTGCATCTGAGCTTGGATACTTCTTTAATATGTATTGACGGTATTTATCGGCATCTGAAGTGGCTTCGTAAATTTTGTAGAGTTGAAAAGCCGCGGATAGGTCTGTAGGGTGATCGAGATTTTTGTCGAGAATTGCCAAGAATTGGGCTGCGGCAAGTTCTGTTTCGTTGAGAATTTCTTTGTAAAGCACTCCGGAAGTGTAGAGTGCTTCTAGCAAACGCTCTTGAGAAGCCTTGAATGCGGCTGGAGTGAGTGGAATATCTTTGAGTAGGCGCTCAATGGAAAGGGAATCTTTTTGTTCGGGTGTTGCATTGGCTTGGGTGCTATCTTGTCCAGCGACCGCAATATTGGCGTTCAAAATGATGCGTTCACTACGGCGCCAGTCGTCGGTGTTTTCTCGAACGCCCCAGTTTTTGCGAAACTCGTTGTATCCTTCTTCGCGGAGTTTGGGGTTGTTGAAGATAAATTTGTTGCTATTTGCATTATTGTTTACGGGCTGGCTCTGCTGCAGTGCAAGCAGCTTGGCAGCTTCGAGTTCTTTGCGGCGCTGCTCGTCGCGTTTGATTTGCTTGAGGGTTTCTTTGAGGAAATCTTCGCGGTCTTTTTCGGAGAGCGCGGCAATTTTTTGAACGGAATCTTCGAATTGAGCAATTTCAATGGCCTTGACCAAATCGGCAAGTTTGGTTGCTTTACTCTTGATTTGTTCGCCGTTAGGGTAGTCTTCGGTGATAAAGCGCGAACTGGAATCATAGTATTTCTGAGCAAAGACAAAGTTTTTATCTTGGAAGGAAATGTCGCCGAGCTTTTCGTAGGCCTGAGCGCGTTGTCTTTTATTATTATTGGAGTAAAAAGCAGCAGACGTGAGGTGCGACTTTGCCAACGGTTTATTGCCTTTGTTGAGTTCCATCAAGGCCATAGCATAATAAATTTGATCCTTGAAGGTGGCATTCTTGGCATCGCGCAACATCTTTTGAAGGTCTGCCATGAGGCGGTCGTCGCCGCTGACAATTGCTCTGTTGAGGCGTGCATTGAATGCGATGTCGGGCGCTGCAGCCGCCTTGAATGCCTTGCCATAATGAATGGCAGCTTCAGGCAATTGATTTTGTTGTTGATAGACTTGCGCCAAAATATAATTTAAACGCGCTTTTTCTTTTGCATCTGGGCATTTGTCGATGGCTAACTTGAGGCCCTCCACAGCAGCATCGTATTCTCTGCGACGCAGTGCGAGGTCTGCGTAGGTGCGGTGGATCTCAAATTGAAGTTTTTTGGTCATCTGAGGCCCCGCTTCCGGGTTTTTGTTGCGCAAGAAAGGGATGTAATCCGTCAGCTTTTTGTCGTTTTGGATTTCTGCTCGCTCATTGAGGGCATCTAAAATCAGTTTGGCATCGGCGTATTTACGTTGTTCGATGTCAATTCGAGCTAGCCATAAACTGGCCACGTACAGACTTGGGTCTTTGTCAAAAAAACGCTTGACAAACTCAAAATTGTCGCGTGCTTTGGCGTAATCGCGTCTGTAAAAATAGGCCTCTCCTACTGTCAGCCAGTTTTCATCGATCCATTTGTTGTATTCTACCGTTTTGTAGAACATGTTTTCTGCGGTCGGCATGCTGTGATTGAGGATGACTTTAGCACATTTGACTACTGCGGTGTCTATGGCAGGAAGCATGCCTTTGACTTCTTTTTCTGTTGGAACTGGAAAAACAGGAAGAAGGGTGTAGAAATCTTCTTTGCGGCTATCTTGGTAGGTCTTTAAAGAAATTCGAAGTAATTCTTTGGCGTTGAAATGCCCGTTGTATTTGGCAGTTGTTTGGTGATAAAAGCGATTGAGCGGCGTATTGTTTTCTGTAGAACAAGCCCATGACAAAAGGAGCAGTAGCGATGTCAGTAAGAGGTAAAGGCTTGTGCGCATGGACAATGAAAGGCGTTATAACGCAAAAATTGCGTTTTTAGTATGTAGGTTAAGCAATATTGGTAAAGACCTGCTGGATATCGTCGTCGTCTTCGATTTTATCGAGCATTTTTTCGATGTCGACGAGTTGTTCTTCGGAAAACTCTACTGGGCTTGTTGGAATGCGCTTGAGACTGGATTTCTGAACTTCAATTTGCATGTCTTCGAGGGCTTTAGCGATGGTGCCGAAGGAGGTGTAGTCTCCGTAGACAACGATTTGCTCTTCTTCGATGTCGATTTGCTCACAGCCCGCATCAATCAGCTCTAATTCGAGCATTTCAGGGTCTAGTTCCGCGGTTTTGGCGATTTCAAAAACACTTTTGCGCGCAAACATAAATTCCATAGAGCCATTTGGCACGACGGAACCACCAGCCTTGTTGAAATAAGATTTGACATTGGCGACAGTTCTAGTGGGGTTGTCGGTGGCGCATTCTACGTATACCAACACGCCGTGAGGGCCCTTTCCTTCGTAATTTACTTCAGTGAAAGAAGCAATATCTTTTTGAGCTGCGCGCTTGATCGCCGACTCGATATTGTCTTTGGGCATGTTTTCAGATTTCGCATTCTGAATAGCAGTGCGGAGCTTCGCGTTGGTAGTTGGATCCATGCCACCTTCTTTGGCTGCCATAGTAATGGCTTTGCCCAATTTTGGAAACATTTTGGACATTTTGTCCCAACGTTTTTCTTTTGCTGCTCTGCGGTATTCAAATGCTCTTCCCATAGTGTGGCTTCTTTTTGGGCAAAAATAAGGAATTCAAGAAGAATTTTCAAGAGGCAGCTTGGCCTTAAGCTAAAATCTGCTCGATATAGTTCAGGAGTGGTTCTTTTCCGAATCCGGATTGGGCCGAGGTGGTGAAAACCGGTGGTAATTCAGCCCAAACTTTCAGCATCTCTTTTTTGTACTTGGCCAGGTTCTTTTGTAAGGCAGTGCTCGAGAGCTTGTCTATTTTGGTAAACACCATGGAAAAAGGCAGCCCTTTTTCACCGCACCAATTCATGAATTCTAAATCGATCTTTTGCGGCTCTAAGCGGGCATCAAGTAAGACAAAAATATTGTAAAGTGTCTCGCGCTTGGTAAGGTAGTCAGATATAAAGCGCTCGAAGGAACTGCGCTGCGTGCGACTTACCTTTGCATAGCCATAGCCGGGTAAATCTACCAAATACCAATGTTCATTAATGAGAAAGTGATTGATGAGCTGGGTCTTGCCCGGTGTTCCAGATGTTTTTGCGAGTCCTTTTTTGGAAGTTAACATGTTGATCAACGAGGACTTACCTACGTTGGACCTTCCGATAAAAGCAAACTCAGGCTTGCCGTCTAGCGGACACTTGCTGACTTCTGTGTTGGAAATGGTAAATTCTGCGCTTTTGATTTGCATCTTGCAAAGTTACTTTAAACTTTTATTTTTGCAGGCATTGCGAACAATCTATCTTCAAGGTTGTTAGTGTTTGACTACACAGCAGATGGCAGAGTATAAAATAAAAGATATCGAAATCCTGACGGGCATTAAAGCCCATACCATTCGTATTTGGGAAAAGCGCTACGGAATGCTCATTCCGGACCGCACAGACACTAAAATCCGAACCTACACCGACGCCGATTTATCATTTTTGCTCAATGTGAGTTTATTGAACAAAAAAGGCTTAAAAATTTCCAAAATTGCCACCATGGGCACTACCGCCATTCATCATATGGTGTCTGAAATTCGGCTCAATTCTTCCATAGACAACGCCGAGGAAAAACTCATTTTAGCACTCCTCGAACTCGATGAGCAACTCTTCAGAAATACGCTCAACGACCTCATCAAAAACAAAGGGCTAGAGGCTACATTTGCAGAAAACCTCATCCCTTTTCTGGATCGCATTGGCGTCATGTGGTTGGTCAACAGCATTACTGCAGCACAAGAACATTTTATTTCGAACCTGATTCGTCAAAAAGTTATTACCGAAATCGATAAGCTTCCTATCCCGTCAAAATCGAACGAAAGTGTACTGCTTTTCTTACCAGAACACGACTGGCATGAAATCGGTTTGCTTTTCTACCAATATTTATTGCGCTCCAAAGGCCACTATACCTACTATCTCGGACAAAGTTTGCCTTACGATTCTCTTGTAGACTGCATAGAACGTCTCAAACCGACGGTGGTATTGAGCAGCTGGCTTACCGCAGTTGACCAACATTTCATTGTAGGATATTTCAAGCAACTCAATGCCGATGCGCCCAATGTCCGCTTTTTGGCTGGTGGCGCACAAATTCATACGCACTCCGTTGCGCTTAAAGGGCTTATTACCGAGGTGAAAAACTCTGCTAGTTTGCTTTCGCTTTTTGCTTAGAGCACAATATTCACAATCTTACCGTGCACCACAATCACTTTCTTAGGGGTCTTGCCCTCGAGCCACTTTTGTGTTTCGGGTTTGTCAAGGATGAATGCTTGGACTTCTGCAGGAGTCAAAGATAAATCGAGTGTGGCTTTAAAGCGCATTTTGCCATTGAAAGACACCGGATAATCAAAACTGGATTCTTGTAGGTAGCTTTCGTCAAAAACGGGATAGCTGGCATCAAAAATGCTCGCTGCGTCTGGTCGCAATTTGGACCAAATTTCTTCGCAAATATGCGGCGCATAAGGCGCCATGAGAATAGTGAGTTGCTCGAGAATATGGCGGTTGTTGCATTTTTGTTCCGAGAGCTCGTTGACGCAGATCATAAAACTCGAGACGCCTGTATTAAAAGAGTAGCGTTCGAGGTCATCACTGAGTTTTTTAATTGTTTTGTGCAAGGTTTTGAGCGCGGCAGGGCTCGGTGCTGCGTCGCTAACTTCAAACTGACCATTGGGGTGAAACAAACGCCAGTACTTTTTCAAGAAACCATGAACACCTGTAATTCCTTTGGTATCCCATGGTTTACTTTGTTCGAGTGGCCCAAGAAACATTTCGTACATGCGAAGGGTATCCGCACCGTATTTTTCGCAGAGGTCGTCTGGTGTGACTACGTTGTACCAGCGCTTGGACATTTTATCAACTTCTCTTTTCACCAAGACTTTTCCATCTGCATTGCCTACAAATTCTTGCTGCGCATATTGTGGCTGCCAAGACTTGAGCGCATCGAGTTGAATGCTGTCATCGTCGTTGAGTAAGTCAATGAGGATACGGACTTCTCTGAAACCATCATGGGAAGCAGGAAGCATATCAACCGAGTACATTTTTTGATCCGGACCTATGTATGCAATGGCAGATTTGCCGAGGATCATGCCTTGATTGATGAGCTTGGCAAAAGGTTCGTCGAACTGAAGATAACCGAGGTCATATAGCGCTTTGGTCCAGAAACGCGCATAAAGTAAATGGCCTGTTGCGTGTTCGGAACCACCGATGTATAAATCGACTTGGTTCCAGTATGCCAGCTTTTCAGGATCGGCAAAAGTTTCTTGGTTGTGCGGGTCCATGTAACGCAAAAAATACCAAGAGCTTCCGGCCCAGCCTGGCATGGTATTGTATTCCATGCGCTCTCCTAACTGACAAGACCACGCCTCTTTTGCCGCTCTGGCCAATGGTGGTTCACCATCTTCGGTAGGTAAATAAGCATCTACATCGGGTAAAGTGACAGGCAACATAGTGTCATCGACGAGCTGTGGCAAGCCATCTTGGTAATAAACCGGGAAAGGCTCTCCCCAATATCGTTGTCTGGAGAAAACGGCATCGCGCAGGCGGTAATTGGTTTTGCCTTTACCAATTCCTTTGGCTTCGATAGCAGCTATTGCTTTTCCCATTGCTGCTTTGTAATCGAGGCCATTTAAAAAGTCTGAATTGGCAATGAAGGCATCTTTTTCAGCATAGGCCATTTCAGAAATATCTATGTCGGCAAAAATAGCTGGGATTGGCAAGCCAAAATGTCTGGCAAAATCGTAGTCGCGTTGGTCTCCACAAGGGACTGCCATCACGGCACCAGTGCCGTAAGAAGCCAAGACGTAATCTCCGATCCAAATCGGAATTTCTTGTCCTGTGAACGGATGCAAAGCATAAGCCCCCGTGAAGGCACCAGAGATATTTTTAACATCGGCTTGGCGATCGCGTTCTGTCTTGAGTGCCGCTTGTTGCTGGTAAGCGGCTATTTCATCTTGCTGATCTGCCGTGCAGATTTGAGCGACAAACGGGTGCTCAGGCGCCAAGACCATAAAGCTCACGCCAAAAATGGTATCGGGGCGCGTCGTAAATACTTCGATTTGCAGTTCGGTATCCTTGACAGCAAAATGAACACTTGCTCCTTTAGATTTACCAATCCAGTTGCGCTGTTGTTCTTTGAGTGCGTCGGTCCAGTCAATGCGGTCTAGGCCTTCTAGGAGGCGTTCTGCATAAGCTTTGATGCGCATAGACCACTGCATCATGCGTTTTTGTTCTACAGGATGTCCCCCGCGTTCAGAAACGCCATTGACGATTTCGTCGTTGGCGAGCACGGTTCCTAAAGCCGGACACCAATTGACCCAACTCTCTGCGAGATAAGCCATTCGGTACTGTTGCAAAACCGCTTCTTTTTCTGCTGCGCTGTATGATGCCCAGGTTGAGGCAGAAAATATTTCTTCTTGGTCGCACACAGCGTTTACGCTTTGGTTTCCATCTTTTTCGAAAAGAGCGATCAGCTTGGCAATTGGCTCAGCTTTATTGGTCGATAAATCGTAATAAGCATTAAAGAGCTGCTTGAAGATCCATTGGGTCCATTTGTAGTACGATGGGTCTGAGGTGCGGACTTCTCGATCCCAATCAAAACTAAAGCCCATGAGGTCAAGTTGTTCGCGATAGCGCGCAATATTTTCTTTGGTGGTAATCGCCGGATGCTGCCCGGTCTGAATAGCGTATTGTTCGGCGGGCAAACCAAAAGAGTCATAGCCCATCGGGTGCAAGACATTAAAACCTTTCAAGCGCTTGTAGCGCGCAAAAATATCCGAAGCAATATAACCGAGCGGATGCCCAACGTGCAAACCTGCACCAGATGGATAAGGGAACATGTCAAGGACATAAAACTTCGGTTTGCTGCTGTCTTCGGTGACTTGATATGTTTTGCGCTCCTGCCAAATTTGGCGCCATTTGGCTTCGATTGCGTTGAAAGTGTAGTCCATGATTGTAAATAGAATGCACAAAGATACAAAGCTTGTGCTTAACGCAATAGAAAGTAGACGCCGAGAACTAAAAGCAACGCGTCATAGGAGCGTTTGGGTAAAAAAGTCTCGCGCTTTAAGACAAGTAATGCAAGCAAAATCCACACGAAGGGGAATCCCATTAAATAGGCAAAGAAAGCCAACAGAAAAATAACCAGATAAGCCGTTGTACCTTGGCCCATCTTGCTTGCCAAGGTCATGATTTTCCCGTTGTCTTCTTCGATGTCTTCGGCATCGACTTGAATGCTCAACGCCAAATAAAAAATGAAAAATGGCAGGTATGCTAAATTCGCGTTGCCGGCAAATGCGGGTATTAAATGGAGTTGGATATACCACATCGTGGCAATCAGAAAGTTCTTAAGCAATGTGATCTGACGCCATGCAAGCCCCTTCAAATATGTAATGAGTAACACTAGCTGGAGCAACAACAGTGACCAAAACCAAAGATAGGGCAATGACGACTTGTAGACAAACAGATAAAAGGCCACTACAAAAGCCAACGAAAGCAAGAAACTACCCTTTAAACGCGGCATTTCTTTCGTTTGAAAACCGAAGTAGACCAAGCCAATCAGGAGGCCATGAGCAACTGCTTTTGGAAGTAATTCGAAATCGAATTGATCAACCACACGTGCCCAATGAAATAATCCGGCACTATAACACATTACATAGAACGCCAGCAGCAAATTGCGGAAATAACTACTTTTCAATGGCATCAATGATTTGCTCAATTTTAATTTGTGCGATGCAAGCACACTCCTGGCCAGCCGAACATTGTGCGCATTTAGGGTCGTGTTCAAGTGCTACAGACTTATTGCCCAATGCCGCCCAGCGCCCAGGGTGTATAGGTCGGCGACTTGCAAATAAACCAACTGCCCGAATTCCGCATAGGCCCGCCAAATGATAGGGGCCAGTCGAACAGGCGACCAACGCTTTGGCTTGCGAAATAATGGCAATGAAAGTCAGAAGATCCCAATGGCCAGTTGCATCAATCATTTTTGGATTTTGCGGAAGTTGGTCCCGAAAGTACGCGCCTTCCTTTTCAGTTCCGGTAAAATAAACGGTGTAGCCCTTAGCGACTAATTGTTGCGCTAAATCCAGGTAGTGCGTTATCGGATACTCTACCCCACTTCCGTTCGACTTTGGATGAAGCAGGATTGTTTTGCTCCAATTGTTTTGTGCGAGTTCATGGGGCAAAACACTCGCCTTAAAGTTCAATTTTTGATTGATTTCATTGAGGGTTGGAAGAGCTGTTATGCCCATTGGCGCTAATAACTTAAAATTCAATTGTGCCTCATGTAGTGCCGAGCGTTTGCGGGTAAACCGCGGTCGAAAATTACAAGTCCAAAGATGAAAGAATCGATGTGCGGTGCCAATGCGCTTTGGTACTTTAGCTTGTTTGCACCATTGGGCTACCATCCTATTTGGAAACAAATGAATGACGACATCAAATTTGCTGAGTTGAGTGTTTCGCTCTCCTTCAGGAGCTTGCTCTAGCTGCTCTAGGGTAAGGATATCCGAAATGGGATCAAAACAAGACACTACTGCTTTGGTATAAGCGCTGCATAAATAAGTGAGTTCGCTGTCTGGAAAAGCGGATTTGATTGCTTGACACGCTGGCAAGGTGAGACAGACATCGCCAATGGCGTCGGTCCTTGAAATCAATATGTTTCTGAATTCAGGCATTTTTCCAGTGGGTTCGGAGCAATGTGTATTTCAATTTGGTTGCATACGCGCTGCGAATTGCGATATGCCAACCAGCCCTTCCATCCAAAAACCCGAATTTGAGTAGATAGGTTTTGATGAATTGAGCACTGACTTTCATCGCAATTTTGAAGACCGTACTTTTTACCTTTCGCTCATATAACTCTTTGGCGGCAATTTCGGAAAAATAGGCAATTTGCTTGAAATGGTCTTCCTTGGTGTAATAGGAAAAATGCAAGAGGTCACCGAATAAGTGTTGCACTTGGAGTTGAGGGCCCGGCAATAATTGATCGTGCGGGTTGACCCCACCCCATTGGACATCTTTTTTAGAGGCCAGTCGCAATTTGGTATCTGGATACCAACCGCTATGCTTGATCCAAGTTCCGCAGTAATTCGTGAGGCGATTGAAAGTAAAGGCGCCGCGCTCAGGTAAATTGGCTTTGATTTGCAAAATGGATTGCTTCAACTCAGGGGTGAGTGCTTCATCGGCATCTAGGGATAAAACCCATGGATGTGTGGCCCGCTTCAGTGCTTCATTCTTTTGCTGAATATGCCCTTCAAAAGGGTGCTGCTCAAAGCGCACGCAGTGTTGCAGGCAAATTGCTTCAGTTTCATCCGTAGAAAAGGAATCGAGAACCAAGATTTCATCGCAAACATCTTGAAGCGAAGCGATACAGCGACCGATATTCCGGGCTTCGTTGTAGGTGATGATAACGCCAGAAATTTTCATCGCAGTTTATTTAATGCGAATGCGCTGCCCAATGGCAATGCTGTTGATCCTGATGCCTGGGTTGAGTCGTTGGAGTTGTGCCTGGGTGAGGTTATTGCGCTGCGCAATTTTACCAAAGGTGTCACCGGGCTTCACGGTGTAGTATTTCTTGACGGGCGGAGGCGGAGGTGCTGGCGTTGGCGCTGGTTGCACTTGTGTTTGATTGGTGTAGATTGTCAATTTTTGGCCTACGTAAATATTGGTAGTGCGCAAGGCGTTCCACTCCATGAGTTGCTCGATAGATACGCTGTATTTGAGCGCAATTTGACGTAAGTTCTCACCGGTTTTGACTTTGTGATACATCAAGTTGCTGGCAGGCGGTATGTTTGTTTGAAGTGTGTCTATAGGCGGGTTGATGATACTTGTGGTATCTTTTTGGGTGGTGTCCTGACCAACTGGGCTAGGTGGAATGACTGGTTTGGGATGGTAAATAGCCTCTTCTAAAAGATATAAGGAGTCTTCGTAGCTCACTAACAAACCAATTTTATCTAGTGGGCCTGTTACGCAACGCGCGGGAGTCATTTTGGGAATATAAGTGGTTTTATAGACGGGGTTAAGGCTCTGGATTTCGGTGAGGTCCCAGTCGACTAACTTAGCAATGGTTTGCATGTGGACGCCACTTTTCACGCACATGGTGTCGAGTTGTGAATTGTGAATTTTGGCCTCCATGGGAATGATGTTGTATTCGGCATGATAGGTCATCATGTAGGCAGCAGCAATGAAGTTTGGCACATAACCTTGTGTTTCTGCGGGTAGATAAGGTCGTACTTCCCAATACGTCGTTTTGCCACCTGATTTTCGGATGGCATGATTCACGTTACCCGGCCCGGCATTGTAGGCAGCCAATGCTAAATTCCAATCGCCGTAAATGCCATAAAGTTGTTTGAGGTAACGGCAAGCGGCATCGGTTGCTTTTTCGGGATCCATGCGCTCGTCGATATATGAGTTTTCGTCGAGGCCAAAATAGAGTCCGGTTTTGTACATGAACTGCCATAAACCCAAAGCTCCTGCTCTTGATTTAACTTGTGGCCTCAGACCGCTCTCAATGACCGATAAAAAGCGCAATTCAAGTGGCAAACCGTATTCGGTGAGCTTCTCCTCAAAAAGGTCAAAATAGAGTGCCGAACGTCCTAGTGCTACTCGGATAAAACCACGGCGCTGGGCTGCAAAAAACTTAATGGTTGAGAGCGTTGCTGCATTGCAATCGAGCTGAAACGGTGTGAGCTCATTCATTTTGGCCAAACGCGCACAAATAACCGAGTCAGAAAAAACGGGTACCTGTCCCGGTGTGTAGTTCAGGGCCGTAATGATTGAGTCGTATTTGTTGGAATTCGCGTAATCTGCGTAAAATAAATTGAGGCTTTGTTGGACAGTATTGACAAAAGGGTCTGGGTCTAGGGAGTCAGATGGCCGCACTAAATGCGCGGGTTTTTGACCAAGCACGATGGTGGATGAAAGGAATAGCAATATAGAAATCAGCCATTTCATCCGATCACTGCTTGTAAATTTTCAGAGGCATGAAAAAGTAGATCTTCTTCAAAATCGCGGGCCATTAATTGGATGCCAAAAGGTAAGCCATTGCTGTGTACACCAAAAGGAATACTAATGGCGGGGTTACCCGTGAGGTTGGCATGAACCGTAAAAATATCTTGGAGATACATTTGAATGGGGTCTTTGACGGCGTTCATCTCAAATGCTGTGGTAGGCGTTGTTGGAGACAACAGCACATCGCATTCGGCTAAAAGTGCAGTAGTTCGGTCTTTGAGGATACGGCGAACTTGCTGTCCTTTGGTGTAATAGGCGTCGTAGTAGCCATGAGAAAGCACAAAAGTACCGGTCATGATGCGACGCTGCACCTCGGGGCCAAAACCTTCGCTGCGCGACTTAACGTAAGTTTCTTCTACGCCTTTGGCATCTGCGCTGCGGTATCCGTAATGGACGCCGTCAAAGCGCGACAAATTGGATGACGCTTCTGCAGTCGTTAAGACGTAGTAGGTTGGCACCATGTATTCGAGGTAAGGAAAACTCACATCTATGATTTCATGGCCTTTTTCTTCGAGTTTTCGGAGCGTTTGATTGAGTTTTTCTTTGATTTCAGCATCTAAACCTGGATGCGTGAGACACTCATTTAATACGCCGATTTTGAGTTTTTCAGGAAGATTTGTTCTGACCAAATTGGGCTCACTTGAACTTGTGGCATCATAGGGGTCTTGACCAGCAGTTATTTCGAGTAAAAGTTTGGTATCGGCAAGATCATTGGTAAAAAAACCAATTTGATCGAATGACGAAGCATAAGCGATGAGTCCATAACGACTCAGGCGGCCGTAGGTGGGCTTGATGCCGAAAGTGCCAGTCCAGGAAGCGGGTTGGCGTACAGAACCGCCTGTGTCAGAACCCAAAGACACCGTGCACAAATTGGCTGAAACTGCTACGGCGCTACCTCCAGATGAACCGCCAGGGACATAATTTGGTTTCCAGTTATTTTGCACAGGACCAAACGCAGAGTTTTCGTTGGAACTACCCATTGCAAATTCATCGCAATTGAGCCGACCAATGACAATAGCGTCTTGGTCAATAAGGCGTTGTAGTACTGTTGAAGTATAAATTGATTCGAAACCAGCGAGGATTTTCGAGGAAGCAGAGACTTTGTGGTCTTTGTAGCAAATGTTGTCTTTGATGCCTACAATGACGCCAGCGAGCCGACCTGCGGTTCCGGATTGGATTTTTTGATCAACCAAACGGGCTTGGGCACGAGCGGAATCTGCAAAAACTTCTAAAAAAGCATTGAGATGCTGGTGTGCTGAGATACGCGCTAGGTGTTCCTCAACGAGGTCCAAAGCCGTTTTGCCAGAATGCAGGGCGTTCTGAATGGCTGCGATAGTGCGGTACATGCAGTTATTTATCTTCTTTAGAAATTTCTGTAGAAGGCTCTGCTGCGTTGTTTTCGCCTTTGGATGCGTCTTTGAATTCTTTGACGCCTTTGCCAAGACCACGCATCAGTTCAGGAATTTTTTTACCTCCGAAGAAAAGTACAACGATCACGAGGATAAGAATGATTTCTGGTGCTCCTAATTTGCCCATAATAACTTTTTTAATGTCTTACAAAATTAATGAAAATTCAACTTGCCACTTGGGTCTTACAATTTTCTTGCCACTTCTACTTCTTCGTAGGCCTCGATGATATCTCCGATTTTAATATCGTTGAACTTATCTATGTTCAGACCACACTCATAATTGTTTTTAACTTCTTTGACGTCGTCTTTGAAGCGCTTCAAGGAGCCTAAGCTGCCCGAATGCACGACAATGCCGTCGCGGATGAGGCGAATTTTGGAACTGCGCTTGATGATGCCGTCGAGGACGTAGCAACCCGCAATAGTACCCACTTTCGTGATTTCGAAGGTTTCGCGTACTTCGGCAGAACCGAGTACTTTTTCTTCGATATCTGGTGAAAGCATTCCTTCCATCGCGGCTTTGATCTCTTCGATGGCTTTGTAGATAATGGAATACATGCGGATGTCGATCTGTTCGGTCTCGGCCAATTTACGAGCAGGAAGCGTAGGTCGAACTTGGAAGCCCACGATGATGGCATCTGATGCAGAGGCCAAGTTGACATCGGCTTCGGTAATAGCACCGACACCTTTGTGAACGATATTGACCTGGATTTCTTCAGTTGATAAGTTCAGTAAGGAGTCTGAAAGTGCTTCAATAGAGCCATCGACGTCACCTTTCACGATGATATTGAGCTCTTTGAAGTCTCCAATGGCCAAGCGTCGACCGATTTCGTCGAGGGTAATGTGCTTGGTGGTGCGCAATCCTTGTTCGCGGTAAAGTTGTTCGCGTTTTTGCGCAATTGATTTGGCTTCTTTTTCGTCGTCGAGTACGTTGAATTTGTCACCGGCACTAGGTGCGCCGTTGATACCGAGTACAGATACTGGCTGAGCTGGGCCCGCTTCTTTGAGCGCCTGACCATGTTCGTCTTGCATGGCACGAACGCGACCGTAGTAGCGACCGACGAGGATGACGTCGCCGATGCGCATGGTGCCTGCTTCTACGAGCATGTTGGTAACATAGCCTTTTCCTTTATCCAAAGAGGATTCAATAACGGTTCCGACTGCATTTTTAGCAGGATTGGCTTTGAGGTCGAGGAGTTCTGCTTCGAGGAGCACTTTGTCGAGCAAAGCGTCAATGTTGAGGTTCTGCTTGGCAGAAATTTCTTGAACTTGGTATTTACCACCCCAGTCTTCGACGAGGATGTTCATGGCAGAAAGTTGCTCGCGGATGCGATCAGGGCTGGCGCCAGGTTTGTCGATCTTGTTGATAGCGAAGATCATCGGGACATTCGCTGCTTGAGCATGCGAAATCGCTTCTTTGGTTTGTGGCATGACGTCGTCGTCTGCAGCCACAATGATAATAGCGACGTCCGTTACCTGCGCACCGCGTGCACGCATGGCGGTAAACGCCTCGTGACCTGGGGTATCGAGGAAAGTCATTTTGCGACCATCTTTGAGGGTCACAGAGTAAGCACCGATGTGCTGTGTGATTCCCCCTGCTTCTCCTTCTGTAACGTTTGCATTACGGATGCGGTCAAGTAAGGAGGTTTTACCGTGGTCTACGTGACCCATTACGGTAATAATTGGTGGGCGATCAACTAAATCTTCGGGTTGGTCTTCGACTACTGTGATGGCATCTTGAAGCTCTGCACTAATGAACTCGGTTTCAAAACCAAATTCGTCGGCGACAATATGAATGGTTTCTGCATCGAGCCTTTGATTGATCGAAGCGAAAATACCGAGAGACATACAGACAGAGATGACCTGCGTAGGTTGGACATTCATCATGGAAGCCAACTCAGAGACTGTAACAAACTCGGTGAGCTTGAGTGTCTTTTCTTCGAGTTCGGCCATGGCCATTTCTTCTTGACGGCGCTGTGCATAGTTGTCGCGTTTTTGGCGACGATTTTTAGACGCCTTGGATTTCCCACCCTGGTTAGACAAACGCGCGAGTGTTTCTTTGATCTCTTTTTGAATGTCTTGTTCGGAGATCTCGGCTTTCTCGGTTTTTGGTTTGTTGGCGTTATTTGGGGTGTTCCCAACTTCGACTTTCTTGATGCGCTTGCGCTTGCGCTTTGAATTGGCATCTTCTGACGATGAGGCAACAGGTGTGCGCGGACGCTCGACCGGAAGGTCTATTTTACCGAGAACGGTTGGCCCCGAAAGGGTCTGACGCGTAGCGCGAATCATTTCAATTTCTGGCGCTTTTTCAGGCTCTACTGCTTTTGTTTCTTCTGCCGGAGCTGGTGTAGGCGCCGGAGCGTCAGGCTCAGGTGCTGAAGGAGTAGCTGCGGGTTGAGCCTCGGCTATTTTATCTTTCTTTATGTCAGGACGCGTGCGTTGGTTAATGGAATCGAGGTCGATTTTGCCGACAACATTAACTTTATTCTCCGTTGCTTCAGCCGCGGCTGGCGTCTCCTCTACTTTGGGGGCTGGAGCCTTTGCAGGTGCATCGGTGAGCACTTGACGTTTGATTTCTTCAAGGTTGATGTCTTCTTCGTCCTCATCTTCGACAACAGGAGCTGTATTGGGCTCTTCTTGTGGTTTATCTTTCAAAGACAAAGACTCGCGCTTTTCGCGACGCAAAGCAGCTTTAGACTGCTCTTTCATGCTCTGGTCTGCAGCAAATTCACGACATAAAATATCATAGTGCTCCTGCTCCAGACGCGATGTTGGAGTGGGGTCAATGACAATGCCTTTTGAACCTAAGAATTCGACAATTGTCGGTATTCCTACATTCAATTCTCCTGCTGCTTTTCCTAAACGAATCGGTTTTCCCGCCATAATCTACTGTTGCGCTCCTTATTG
>ENA-ORFA01000008-ORFA01000008.1-marine-metagenome-genome-assembly--contig:-NODE-8-length-151668-cov-13.753251_pt1 | contig 151668 bp, 112 predicted proteins | sample MGYA00248621_ERZ508587 | MGnify/ENA primary metagenome ERZ508587 (study PRJEB26250, sample SAMN06266239) | marine metagenome | isolation source: Columbia River Estuary | place: USA:Columbia River... | reverse complement strand
CAGGCGTGTTCGCAATATTTTTAATGACTCCTGTTTCAATATTGATTAATGCTATATCGCTATAAGAATTATCGTTGGCCTTGGTAGACTTACCATAACTGTATACAATGCTTGTCCCATCTGCGTTCCAATCAAATGCATACACAGCAATATTTTCTTTCGTCAATAATTTTTGCATATATTTTTGAGAAGAATCTTTATGATGGATCCAATAAACTTGTAATCGGTTTTGTTTTAATTCTGTGTCCCATATATACCAATCGTTTTTTGATTTTTTATTTCTTTCTTCTTTATCTGTTGCAGCATCTGCAACTATGACTGCAATTTTATTGCCATCACTACTCCACTCAAATTCACTTACACCTCCCTTAGTTTCTGTAATTTTTTCTGCTTCACCACCTGCGACAGGAATAATATATACATTATTTTTTCCGTCACGAGATGAAGTAAAGGCTATAGACTTATTATCAGGGCTCCATTTAGGGTTTGTATTATTTTTATCACCTGTGGTTAATTGTTTAGCATTTGATCCATCAATAGCACTTATCCATATTTGATTTATATATTCACTTCTGTCGTCTGTCATCGTAGCTTCTCTAATGGTATAGACTACCTTAGTTCCATCGGGTGAAACTTGCGCACTACTTACATTTTTAATTTTTAATACTTGTTCTGGACTCCAATTTTTTTGTGCCAGTAAAACAAAGGGCAATAGGAAGACAAATAAGAGCAATTGATACTTTTTCATAAGACATTTTTTAGTTAAAAATTAGCAACTTCAATTTAAATCATTTTGGTGATTTATGCTTGCAAAAAGCTGCGATGATTTTAGTAACTTTATTTTCAACTTATTAAGCGCTATTTATGAATGTTTATCAGAAAATCCTGGTTTTACTTCTTTGCCCCTTTGTATTATTTGCTCAAAAAAAGGCAGTTAAAAAAAAGAAGCCTGCGCCTGCGGCTACAGCCACTGTGGCTGCTGTTTCTATTCAACAGCCGCTAAAGCTCTGGTACTCGAATCCAGCTCAATATTTTGAAGAGGCCTTGGTATTAGGCAATGGGCTTCAAGGGGCTACGGTTTTTGGCGGCATTTCTACGGATAAAATTTATTTAAATGACTTGAGTTTATGGTCGGGGGAGCCAGTAAATGCAAATATGAATCCGCAAGCCTATAAAAATTTACCTGCGGTACGAAAAGCCCTGCAAGAAAATAATTATAAAAAAGCAGCAGAGCTTCTTAAAAAATTACAAGGTAAATATTCTGAATCTTATGCACCACTAGGTACTTTACTGATGGATATTAACGACGACCCCTATATCACCGATTATTATAGAGAACTAGATATTGATAAGGCTATTGCAAAAGTGCAAACCTTTTCTAATAGCAATACTATTGAAAGAGAATATTTGGTGTCTAATCCCGATAAAATTTTTACCATTCACCTTACAAGTAAAAAAGCAGGAGCGCTTGGTTTTACGATTCGTTTTGAATCTTTATTAAAACACACAACAGCGACTACAAGTAATAGTATTCAAGTGAATGGAGTAGCGCCCGTGAAAGCCGATCCTAATTATGTTCAAAAATCGCGTAATGCTATTTTATTTGATTCAAAAAGAGGCACTCGTTTTTCTGCTAACATAGAAATACAATCTAGTACGGGAAAAATTACTAAAACCGATTCTAGCATAACATTATCTGATGCTACAGAAGCAACAGTGTATGTTTCCATGGCCACTAGTTTCAATGGTTTTGATAAAGACCCTGCTACTAAAGGCCTAAACAATGTAGCGAATGCTGCTACGCAATTAACGAATGCGAAACAAATGGGCTTTACAGAAATAAAAAAACGACATGTAAAAGATTATCAATCTTTTTTTAATCGTGTTGAATTAAAATTAGGGGGCAAAGACCTTGTGAATTTACCCACCGATGATCGTTTAAAAAGATATGCCAAAGGAGAAGCCGATCCTTATTTAGAAACTTTATATTTTCAATATGGGCGCTATTTATTAATATCCAGTTCTCGTACAACAGCCGTCCCTGCTAACTTACAGGGCTTGTGGAACCCCTACATACAACCTCCTTGGTCAAGTAATTATACTATTAATATTAATGCAGAAGAAAATTATTGGTTAGCAGAAAATACCAATTTGTCTGAAATGCATTTACCTTTTTTACAATTTATAGGCAACCTAGCCACTACTGGAAAAACGACGGCTAAAACATTTTACAATATGCCAGGTTGGGTAGCACATCATAATTCAGATATATGGGCTATGTCTAATCCGGTGGGTAATTTTGGTGCTGGTGATCCTGTTTGGGCGAATTGGCCCATGGGCGGCACTTGGGTATCAACACATTTATGGGAACATTATTTATTTACACAAGACCAACAATTTTTAGCACAAAAAGCGTACCCATTAATGCGTGGTGCCGCAGAATTTTGTTTAGCATGGTTAGTAAAAGATAGCAGTGGAAAATTTATTACTTCTCCTTCTACTTCTCCAGAAAATACTTTTAAAATGCCAAATGGCTATATAGGTTCTACTCTTTACGGAGCTACTGCCGACCTTGCTATGATTAGAGAATTATTTTTAGATGTACTTGCCGCACAAAAAATTTTAAAAAACGATAACGATTTTGCCACTAAAATAAATGGGGCTTTAAATAATTTACATCCTTATAGAGTGGGCAAGGCAGGTAATTTACAAGAATGGTATTATGATTGGGAAGACAGCGATCCTAAGCATCGTCATCAATCTCATTTATATGGATTGTATCCGGGTACACATGTAAGCGTTGATAAAACACCTGAAATTGCAGCGGCCGCTAAAAAGACTTTAGAAATAAAAGGAGATGAAACCACAGGCTGGTCCAAAGGTTGGAGAATAAATTTATGGGCAAGACTAAAAGATGGAGATCATGCGTATAAAATGGTTCGTGAATTATTAAAATATGTACCTCCCGATGGAACCAAAGAAAATTATACCAATGCAGGGGGTACTTATCCAAATTTATTAGACGCCCACCCCCCTTTTCAAATAGATGGCAATTTTGGGGGAGCGGCAGCTGTGGCTGAAATGCTAGTGCAATCGAATGAGGAGATGATCACGCTATTACCAGCCCTTCCCAAGGCCTGGGCAACGGGCGCTGTCAAGGGATTGAAGGCAAGAGGTAACTATGAAATTGAAATGACTTGGACAAATAGTCAAGTAACCAATCTTAAAATAAAATCAAGCACGCAACCCACTGCAAAAGTTTTGATGAATGGGAAAATTCAAATTGTAAAAACAAGTAAATAATTCGTTAGTATTATTAACTTTAGCAAAACAAGAGTATGTCTTTGAACTTGGGTAGAACGGAATTTGGTGATCCTGCAAATAAGGGTAATGTATTATCAGTATCAGCAGCCCATGAATTATTTAATGCATGGGTATTGAATCCTAAGTTGCAGCTACATATGAAGCAAGTAGCGCATTTAATGAAATGTTGGGCAAAAGAAAAAGAAAATTTAAACGAAGCCGATCAATGGCGCTGGGAAATGGCAGGGCTATTGCATGATGCCGATTGGGATCAGTGGCCCGAGCTACATTGTAAAAAAATAATTGAATACTTAGAGCAAGAGCAAATTGATCCAGAAATTATCAGAGCCATCGCTTCGCATGGACCTATTCATTTTGGAGTAGAACCCGTTACGCAAATGGATAAAATGTTATATGCTTTTGATGAACTTTCTGGTTTAATGCACGCTTATTCTTTAATGCGACCAGAAGGCTATAAGGGTATGGAATTAAAAGGCGCAAAAAAAAGAATTAAAGACAAAGCCTTTGCAGCCAACGTTTCCAGAGACGATATTGACGATGCTTGTAAAAGAGCTAATATAGAATTAGATATGCTGATTCAATTTATAATGGATAGACAAGCGAATGCTTCTTTATAAAAAAACAAAATAATTTTCTTAAAATAACACACAATTAAATTGAAAAAAATAAACAATTATAACATGCGCAAATACTTTTGTTTTTTATTGATTGCCTTACTCTCACAGAGTTTGCTAATGGCACAAACAGTGCCTAGTCCGAAATCACATTTTGGATTTAATATTGGTGACAATTATCAATTGGCCACTTTTACACAAACAGAAGCCTACTTAAAAAAACTAGCAGCAGTTTCTAAAAAAGTAAAATTACAAGTGATTGGAAAAACAGAAGAAGGCCGCAACCAATATATGGCCATTGTTTCCGATCCTAGCAACTTAGCCAATTTAGAAAAGTATAAAACTATTTCTCAAAAATTAGCGCATGCAGAAAATATAAGTGTAGCAGAAGCCACGCAAATGGCCAATGAAGGAAAGGCGGTAGTCTGGATTGATGGCGGCTTACACGCCACCGAAGTAGTAGGGATACATCAATGGATTGAATCTATCTATCAATTAATTACAAGAACAGACGATGAAACAAAACGCATTTTAAAGTCGACAATTATTTTATTTGTACACGCCAATCCCGATGGACAAGAATTGGTTTCGAACTGGTATATGAGAAATAGCGATACTTTAAAAAGAGCTACTTCAAGTTTACCTCGCTTGTATCAAAAATATATTGGACACGATAATAATCGTGATTTTTATATGACCAATATGCAGGAATCAAAAAATATGAGTCGTCAACAATATATAGAATGGATGCCTCAGGTCTTATATAATCATCATCAAACAGGTCCTCCAGGTACAGTGGTGGCGGGCCCTCCTTATCGCGATCCATTCAATTATGTATATGATCCATTATTAATGACGGGTATAGATGCATTAGGTGCAGCTATGAGTAGTCGTTTAAATGGAGAAGGTAAACCAGGTTATACGATGAAATCAGGTTCAGTCTATTCTACTTGGTGGAACGGCGGATTAAGAACCACCGCTTACTATCATAATATTATTGGACTGCTTACAGAAATTATTGGTAACCCAACACCTTCCAATATTCCATTGGTGGCTCAAAGATTAATCCCCAATAGCGGCACGCCTTTTCCTATTACTCCACAGAAATGGTATTTTAGAAATTCAATAGATTATTCTGTGTCTTTAAATTATGCCGTATTAAATTATGCCAGTAGATACAAAGAAGAATTGCTTTTGAATATATATAGAATGGGTAGAAATAGTATTGAAGCAGGCAACAAAGATAGCTGGACTTTATATCCTAAAAGAGCAGATGCAGTAGCAGAATTATTAAAGACAGAGAAAGTAACAGGCAGGATTGATTCTTTTCAAACAGCTATATTTAATAAAGTATATAAAAATCCGGCGAATAGAGATGCAAGAGGCTATATCGTAACAGGGAATCAAACTACTACTGCCATTGACTTTATTAATATTTTAATTCAAAGTGGTATTAAGGTGGAAAAAGCGACTGCTAATTTTTCGGTAGCCGGTAAAAACTATCCTGCAGGTTCTTATATTGTAAAAACGAACCAAGCCTTCAGGCCACATGTTATAGATATGTTTGAACCACAGGATCATCCCAATGATTTTCAATATCCAGGTGGCCCACCAGTAAGGCCTTATGATGCAGCCGGTTGGACCCCTGCATATACAATGGGCATTGAGTTTGATCGTGTATTGGATGATTTTAATGGCCCTTTTGAAACCATTGCTTATGGATTAATTCAAAAACCAGTCGGTAAAATAAACGCAGGTATAGAAACAGTAGGCTATATTTTTTCGACTAAAGAAAATGCCGCCTATTATGCGATCAATACACTGTTGAGTATGGGCCAAGAAGTGTATAAAAATAAAGATCAATATTTTATTCCTGTGAATAAGGCTAGTAATAATAAAGTGCAAGCAGCCATTGAAACAATTAGTGCCGAGAAGGGTGTTGTATTTAATAGTGTTAGCACTAAGCCAGCTAATATGAATGATAAAATTATGCCGCAAAGAATTGCTTTATGGGATAGATATGGTGGATCTATGTCATCGGGTTGGGTGAGATGGATTTTTGAAAAGTATAAATTTCCTTTCCAATTAATTTATGCGAAAGAAATTGATGCAAGCAATTTAAAAGATAAATATGATGTTATTGTTTTTGTAGAAGGCGCCATTCCTTCTTTAAAACTAGAAGCAGGCAATGGATATGAAGAAAGAGAACCAAAAACCGAAGAGGTTCCTGAAATCTATCAAGCGACTTTAGGAAAAATTACTGCAGAAAAATCGATCCCCGCCTTAAAGGCATTTTTACAAAATGGTGGAACCATTATTACCATTGGCTCTAGTGCCAACCTAGTTTATCACTTAAACCTACCTGTTCGCAATGCTTTAGTGGAAATGGTTTCAGGCAAAGAGAAAACATTACCTGGTGAAAAATATTATATACCAGGAAGTGTGATGCAAATAACTTTAGACAACGAGTATAAAGCCAACTGGGGTATGAATAGAAATGCCGATGTGTATTTTAGTGCTAGCCCCGTATTTAAATTATTACCAGACGCCATTGCAAGAAAAGAGTTAGTGCCTTTAGCCTGGTACGCTTCAGATAAAACATTAAGAAGCGGATGGGCCTTTGGTCAATCTTATTTACAAGATGGTATTGCAGCCTTTGAAGCGAAAGTGGGTAGTGGTAAATTATTTGTCTATGGTCCTGAAATTACTTTTAGAGGTCAAACACATAGTACTTATAAAATGCTTTTTAATCAGTTGTATAAATAAAGCATGCCAAAAAATATCGCCATTGTTCTAATGGGTGTGGCTGGTGTGGGTAAAACTACTATTGGCTTAGCACTATCAAAAGCAGGAGGCATTCCTTTTTTTGATGGAGATGATTATCATAGTTCATCGAATCGTGATAAAATGGCTGCAGGCAAAGCGCTGAGCGATGAGGACAGAACGGATTGGCTATTAGCTTTGCAAGGTGTAATAGAGAATGCGCTACTTGAGGGTAATTGTATTTTGGCTTGTTCTGCTTTAAAAAAAGCACACCGCGCTATTTTAGAAAAAAATAGTAATGCTATACATTTTGTTTATTTAGAAGGGAGTAAAAACTTAATTGAACAAAGGCTGGCTAATAGAATTGGACATTATTTTCCTGCTAGTTTACTAGCTTCACAATTAGAAACACTAGAGCCACCTGAAAATGCTTTTACTGTTTCGATTACTCAAAGCCCTTCAGCCATTGTTGAAATGATTATGAAAACATTATTAAATCAAAATACTAGCAAGGCTGCAATAGGCCTAATAGGCTTGGGTGTGATGGGCAAGGCCTTAACACAAAACTTTGTACGTAATGGTATTAGTGTTTCTGTGTATAATAGAGAATTGAAAGGAGTAGAAGAATTGGTGGCGAAAAATTTTGTCGAAAGTTTGCCTCTATTAAAAGACACGCAAGGCTTTTGCGATTATACTTCTTTTATTGATTCGCTTCAAAGCCCTAAAAAAATATTTTTAATGATTGAAGCAGGAGCCGCTACGGAAACGGTTTTGAGCGAATTAGCTGTTTTATTAAACAAGGGCGATATCATTGTTGATTTAGGTAATACATTTTATAAAGAAACCGAAACGCATATTCATCATTTTGCTACAAAAGGAATTCATTTAATAGGCGCTGGTATTTCTGGAGGAGAGCAGGGTGCGCTGAATGGTGCAAGTATAATGCCTAGTGGCAATAAGGAGGCCTATGCGCTAGTAGCCCCTTATTTAAATTGTATTGCTGCAAAAGATAAAAACAACCAAGCCTGTTCTACATATATTGGAGAAGGTGGTACGGGCCATTTTGTTAAAATGGTACACAATGGAATTGAATATGCCGAAATGCAATTACTTGCTGAAATATATAGTTTAGCAAGGGCTGCAGGAAAAAACCCTTCTGAAATTGCTGCTATGCTTAGTTCTTGGAAACAAGATAAGCTAGATAGTTTTTTATTAAATACAACTATTGATATTTTAAATACCAAAGAAGGGAATGATTGGCTGATTGATAAAATTCATGACGCTTCTGAAAGCAAGGGTACGGGCACTTGGGCTACCAATGCTTTAACCAATGCGGCTATTCCCGCTAGCTTAATTGCGAACGCTTTATATGCAAGACAAATTTCAAGCTATAAAAATTTACGCGTTCAATTAGAGAAAAATTATCCAAGCAAAAAAGAAGTTATTGCAATAAATGAAGCCTCTTTAAAAAATGCATATCATTTTACAAAAATGATTATTCACTTTCAAGGCTTCTGGTTATTAGATGAATTTTCAAAAAATCATCATTGGAACTTGAATTTGAGTGAGATTGCCAGAATATGGACTAGGGGCTGTATTATACAATCTGATTTTATGGAAACCTTGGTACCCATTTTAAAAATAACACCCACTATTCTTCTAGATATAAGTATTGCTGAACAAATAAAAACGACAGCACCAGCTGCTACCGAAATAGTTATAAAAGCTTTAGAAAATAAAATGGCCACAGTCATTTTATCGGATGCGATTCAATTTTTTAATGCAATAAGCACGGCCCATTCAACAGCTAATTTAATTCAAGCACAAAGAGATTACTTTGGAGCACATACATTTTTAAGAATAGGCGCAACGGCTAAAGAGCACTATGCATGGGGTTCTTAGCGCAATACTAGTAAAGGAAGTTTGTAAACCTAAAACTTTAAAGTTTCTGGTAAATACTTTTTAACTAATGCTTTATAATAAGGTTGTAATTCTGCCCAACTTTTTTGATTCGGATTTTTAGAATACAAATCATAAGGGTTGAATAATTTCACCCACTTAAACATTTCATGATCATGCTCGTCCATTAAATGTGCATATGCATTTTCACGATGTTGCGAATAAAAAGAGTGATAGCGCAACATATATAAACCCTCTTCTGGTAAATAATCTTTCATCATATGATATACATATTCATCATGTCCCCATGACATATGTACATTCTTTAAACCACAGTTAGGTTTGTACACCCCAAATTTTTGACTGTACACCTCGTGGTTATAATCGGGATTATTTTTGAAAAATTCTGGGTACACAATTTTATCTGAATAGGCACAACCTACAGGGAAAGTATCCCCCACCACTGACCATTGTGGTTCACCAAATAAACATAATACCTTACCCATATCATGTATTAAACCTACAAGTACCATCCAATCGGGATGACCATCATTTCTAATGGCTTCAGAGGTTTGCAATAAATGTTGCATTTGATCTAAGTCGGTATCGGGATCAGAATCGTCTACTAATTCATTTAAAAAATCAAAGGCATTCCAAATGGGCATTTCCTTTTTATTGAATTGTAAAAAGTCGGTCTTTTTACGAAGTACAAAATCATAAGACTGATGCGTATGGTTCAATCTATAAAATTCTTTCACTGTATCTGTTTCTTCAGCTGCATAATTTCTAAATTCTTCTGTTTTTTTATTCGTGGCAATAGTAGAAGGGTCTGGGTATCTTTTTAATATATCCATTTCCCATTCATCTAAATTGGTAAGTGGGTTATTTGCATCCACTACTTTTTTATTGATATTGTTATTTGACATGGCTATTTTTTTTGGTACATTAAAATTCGGCTTTTTTTTAAATATTACAATTTTTTAAGGGCAAAATTATTGAAAACCCAAGTGAGACGCTACCAGAATACAGTATACAAGGCCGCTAAAATACCGGTTATGATAACAGATGCTATGATAAAACCATTAGAAACCTTAAACATGGATGTATTCACTTCAATGGCAGCTGCATTATTTTGTTTGGATGGTTTTGTAATACTTATAATGACCATCATAACCACTATAAAGAAAAAAGTAATAGTCATTCTATCTAAAAAAGGATAGTTGGGAAATGCATTATTGGTCCAGTTAGGTAAAAACTTTAAAATGGTAGAAGTGGGAATGGTGATAAGCGCACCCGTTAAAGCCGCAGCGGATGTTGTTTTTTTCCAAAAAAAGCCAAGTAAGAAAATAGCCAATACCCCTGGTGAAACAAAACCAACGTACTCTTGAATAAATTGATAGGCTTGATCTAATGAACGAAGTGCCGGCGCCACAATAGCCGCAATGAGCATACATACAATAACTACCCAACTGCCAATACTTACTAATTTTTTTTCACTGGCCTCTTTATTAATAAATTTTTTATAAATGTCTAATGAAAAAATAGTGGATATGCTATTTGCTTTTCCTGCTAAGGAAGCTACAATGGCTGCAGTGAGTGCTGCAAAGGCGACTCCTTTTAAACCCGGAGGAAGTAAATTCATTAAAGTGGGATATGCATGATCTGGTTTTAATATACCAGCAGCATCTGTCATTTCTGTTTGAAACATTCCATCGCGATATAATACATACATCGCAATACCAGGAAGCACTGCGATAATAGGAATGAGTAATTTTAAAAATGCAGCAAACAAAATACCTTTACGTGCTGTTTTTAAATCGGCGCCCAATGCTCTTTGCACGATATATTGATTACATCCCCAGTAGGCTAAATTATTGATCATCATGCCTCCAATTAAAACAGAAAGTCCAGGTAGTTCTGGATAATATTTATTGGACTTATCAAAGATCATATGAAAATGAGTAGGGGCTTCTCTTTTTAAAACCGCCAGTCCTTTTAAAATATTTCCTCCGTATCCATAATGCTCCGATAATAAAGAGATGGCTAAATAGGTAGTGACCAAGCCCCCAATAATTAATACAATAACTTGTATCACATCGGTATAGCCAATTACTTTCATGCCGCCAAGTGTTACAAAAACAGCAAAAACACTTAGACCCACTATACTTATTTCAAAACTTATATTGGATATAGAGGAGATGGCCAAGGCACCTAAATATATAATAGAAGTTAAATTAACAAACACATATACCAATAACCAAAACACGGCCATCACTGTGCTCACCGTATCGTTATATCTTTTAGATAAAAACTGCGGCATGGTAAAAATCTTATTTTTTAAATAAATGGGTAAGATAAAAACTGCCACTAATATTAAAGTAAAGGCCGACATCCATTCATAAGTAGAAATAGCTAATCCCAATGCAAAGCCAGACCCCGACATACCAATAAAATGTTCTGCAGAAATATTAGAGGCAATTAAAGAGGCGCCAATGGCCCACCAAGTAAGAGAGCCCTCTGCCAAGAAAAAATCGGTGGAACTCGTAGTGGCCGATTTCTTTTTTTGATATATATAATAGCCATAACCACTAATTATAATAAAATACAGAAAGAAAACGATGTAATCGGCTGTTTGTAGTTGATGCATTCAATAATATTTAATGGACATAATTAACTGTCTACTAATTTAGTTTATTTTATACAAAATTCAGGTCAAAGTACCCAGGTTTCTTTAGATTATAAAAAAATGATGCACCTATGATTGCTTAATTTTACTACTTTTGATGACTGCCACTTCCATTTTACATTTTAAATCTTCATTGTTTTGAAACCTATTTATTGTTTTGCTCAAAATCAAATTAGTTTAATAGAAAATGCAGGCGTTCCTGTAGGAGATTTACTCGTGCAAAGAGGCTATGGTATTTTTGATTATTTAAGAGTGGCCAATAACAAGCCACTATTTATAGAGGCACATTTAGATCGTTTATTTAATTCAGCAAAGATTATGCGCTTAACCATTACGCAATCTAAAGAAGAATTAAAAAAAATAGTAGGGGAGTTAATTGAAAAAAATAATATTCCTTTTTCAGGCATACGTTTAATTATTGCAGGTGGCGATGCGCCAGATGGCTACACGATTACAGCGCCTCATTTAATTATTATTCAGCAACCACTAGAGGCACCTCCTACTCAAATGGCTACTAAGGGCATTCATCTAGTAAGTCATTTTTATCAAAGACAATTAGCAGAAGTAAAAACCACCGACTATTTAATGGCCGTTTATTTACAACCTTGGATGAAGAGTGTAGGAGGTGATGATATTTTATATTATAATAATGATAGCGTCAGCGAGTGCCCTAGGTCTAATATATTTATGATTAGTCAGGATAATACTATTGTCACACCTGCAAACAATATGCTAAAGGGCATTACTCGAAAAAATATTATTACAGTGGCCGAGGCCCATCATTTGAAACTAGAACAAAGAGATATTAGTCTAAGTGAAATGAAGAAAGCTAAGGAGGTTTTTATCACTAGTTCTACTAAAAGAATTACTCCCGTATCTGGCCTAGATGACCAAAAATTTAGCCTAGAGGGTTCAAATTCAATAAGTGCCCAAATTTTTGGTCATTTATTGGCCTTAGAAAACTAAAAAATATCCCCAAATTTCTGGAAATTTTCAGCGCATTTGTCCATTTTGCAAAATGCCCTTGTTTTCATGCTTAACAATTTGGTAATCTATGTATTATACGAAGTCAAGTAATTAGGCTAGTTTATGTTTAAACTTCTTAAATTATTGATATTCAATGAATTATATAATACATAATATTTATACTATTCAGCAGTTTTTAAAGCAGCCTCCATCCCATTTTTTCTCGTTAAAGTAATGTTAATGAGAACTGTTCGTAATTCGCAAGTTTTAGTTTATTTTTGTGGCCATAAATAATATCATAAAATGAAAAATGTTTTAAAACAAGCCTTTTCTCTAATGTTGGTAATTTTAATATCAATTATTAAAGTTAACGCACAAGAAACAACATCTGAAATACAAGGTACAGTAACAAGCGGTGCAACTGGTTTAGCGGGCGTTTCAGTTACAGCCGTTCACCAACCAACTGGTACTAAATATTCAACTACTACTCGTACCGATGGTAGATACAACTTAATTAACTTAAAAGTTGGAGGCCCTTACTTAGTGGAAGTTTCTTATGTAGGCTTCAAAAAAGACCAACAAAATGACATTAACTTGTTATTAGGTCAAGCTTTTAGAGCAAACTTCAAATTAGTAGAAGCTTCTAATACTTTACAAGAAGTAGTTGTTAGATCTACTAGCCAAGATAAAGTTTTTAGTACTTCAAGAACAGGTTCTCAAGACAACTTTAATAGAAATCAAATTACAAGTTTGCCAACTATTTCTCGTTCATACAAAGACATCATTAAATTAACACCTACTTATAACGGTATGTCATTTGGTGGTCAAAGTTCTCAATTGAACAATATCACTATTGATGGTGCTAACTTTAATAACTCTTTTGGATTATCTGGCGATATCGGTGGCCAAACAGGTCAAGTAGCGGTTTCATTAGATGCGATTGAGCAAATTCAAGTAAACATTTCTCCGTTTGACGTTCGTCAAGGAGGTTTTGTTGGAGGTAACGTAAACTCTGTATCTCGTTCTGGTGCAAATACTGCCACTGGATCGGTTTACCAATATATGAAGAGTAAAGATTGGCAAGGATATGAAGTCAATGCTGCGCCTTACACACAAGTAGTTCCAAAGCAAGATTTCTCTTATGATTTAAAAGGCTTCACAGTAGGTGGCGCTTTAATTAAAAATAAATTATTCTATTTTGTCAATGCAGAACAAGAAGAAAGATCTGCTCCTGCAAATACATGGACAGCTTCTACTTCATCTTCAGCGCCTAACGGTACAACTGTTTCTGCTGCAAAAGCTTCAGACTTAGACGCCTTAGCTGCTTTCTTAAAAACAAAGTATAATTATGATCCAGGTCCTTACCAAAATTATCCTTATCTTGCAAAGTCTAAGCGTTTAACAGCTAAGATTGATTGGAATATAGACGAGAATAACACTTTCAGTTTAAAATATAGTTATTTAAAATCTTCTAGTGATATCGCACCTTCTAATAGTGGTTCTGTTGGTCGTAGACAAGCAGATGCAACTGCACTTCCTTTCTATGGTGCTGGTTATGTAATCAACAATAACGCCAATATTTTTATTGCTGAGTTGAATACTAAGTTCTCTAATAGAATGAGTAATAAATTACAAGTTGGATATACTGCATTAAGAGATTTTAGATCTTCTTTATCTGGAAAAGACTTTCCATTTGTAGATATCTTAGACGGTTCAGGTACAATTAATAGTAGTAAGCCCTTCACTTCTTTTGGATATGAGTTATTTACTTATGGTAACAAATTAAATACAGATGTATTCCAATTCAATGATATCTTATCTGTTTACGCAGGTAATCATGAGATTACAGCTGGAATTCAGTCTTCTTATAAAAAATATTTAAATGGTTTCTCTCCTAACTATTCTGGAACATACCGTTTCAATAGCTTAGCCGATTTCTATGCAGCTGCAGATGGTAAACAACCTGCTGGTTTGTATAACTTATCTTATGCTTTAGGCGGTGGTTCTTTCCCATTAGTAGGTCCTAGGAATTTTGAAGCTGGTATATTCATCCAAGATAAATACAGAGCTACAGATAAGTTAACTGTTACTTATGGTATCAGAGCTGACTATACTAATTTCTACAATACTTTCTTGTATAACCCAGTAGTAGATACTATAACAAGATTCTACAATGGTACTCGTGCCAATACTGGTGCTTCACCTAATACAGCTATTCAAATTTCTCCAAGAATTGGATTTAACTATGATGTATATGGTGACCAAACCTTACAAGTTCGTGGTGGTGCTGGTTTATTCCAAGGCGCTCCTCCTTTTGTATGGATTTCTAACCAAGCTTCTAACTCAGGTATGGCTTTATTTGGAAGTATTGCAAACGGAACAGGCTACAACTTCTCTCCAGATATCAATTTTAACCGTCCTCAAGCAACTGCTGGTTTAAGTAGTTCTTATTCAATTAACGTAACCGATCCTGATTATAAATTCCCTCAAGTATTTAAATCTACTTTAGCGGCTGATAAAAAATTAGGTAATGGTTGGACAGTAACTGCAGAAGGATCATACACTAAGCAACTAAATGCTTCTGTATTCCAAAATATTGCACTTCCTTCTACTGGTTTAGTGCGTTTATCTGATGGTCGTTTCAGATTCCCTTACATTACCTCTTTTCCTTTAGGGGGTTCTCAAATGGTACCTGGAAGTACTCTTAGACCTACTGCTGCTAACCCACAAATTGGTAATGCAATTTACATGACTAATTCAAATGCAGGTTATGCTGCTACTGCAACTTTACAAATTCAAAAAGTTACTAAAAACTTTGTTGGAACTGCAGCCTATACAAGACAGGTTGCTTATGATGCAGCGGTGACTGGTTCTACTGCCTCTACAATGTGGGGTTCAAAACTTACTTCTGACAATCCTAATGATTTCGTTGCTGGTTTGTCTAATAACTATTTGCCACACAGAATTATCGCAAGTATGATTTATAAGAAAGAATTTTCTAAAAGATTTTTATCATCAGTTGGTTTAGTATATGAAGGCGCTCCTAACTTTGCTACTTCTTACAATGTAAGTGGTGATCTTAACAATGATGGTATTACATTTAATGATTTAATGTTTGTTCCTAAAGATCCTTCTCAAATTAAGTTAGTAAATGGTTCAACATCTACAGACAAAAGAGATCAAGTTACTTTATGGAACCAATTAAATACTTTCATTTCTAACAACCCTTATTTATCTACGCGTAGAGGTCAATTTGCTGAAAGAAATGCATACGTATTGCCTTGGACACATAAATTAGATTTAAACTTTACCCAAGACATTAGATTTACTTCTGGTAAAAACAAGCATACTATTCGTTTAACAGCTGATATTTATAACTTTACAAACTTGTTAAATAAAGATTGGGGTGTGTTCTATGTACCAACAACAACTGCTCCTTTAGTATTAACAGGAATTGATACAGATGGTAAAACACCTATCTATAGATTTCCTTTCTTAGATCCAACTAAGCAAATACCTCAATCAAGACCTTATACTCCATCTTCAGGTTTAGGTTCTCGTTGGCAGTTACAAATTGGTGTTAGATACTTATTTAACTAATCAGTTTAATAATTTCTTTAGCTAGCAATAGCTATAAAAAAACCCTCCCGATTTTTCGGGAGGGTTTTTTATTTCTTGTAAGGCTTTTAAAATAGTAGCCTTATTTCTTCTTCTTCTTTTTGCCTTTTTTATCTTCCTCTAATACCTTAACACGCATATTTTTAAATCTTACTACTTCTCCGTGGCCTAGAAAAGCAATATGACCAGTGGTTCTTAGTAAACCTGGATGTTCTTTATGGTCAATAGTTCCATTTTTAGAAGCTGCTGCGTAATCCCCTTCTGTAATAACGGTCCCGTTTAAGGTTACTTTAATCTGCGTTCCTTTAACCATAATTTCTTCCTGATTCCATTCGCCAGTAGGCTTTAAAAAACCTCTTTTAGCAGGAATCACACCATATACAGAACCATGGTATTGATAAGGTTGTAGGCCTTTGTATTTATCGGCTTCATTATCTAATACCTGTATTTCCATACCTACATAAGCAGCATCCCCTTCTAAGGGAGCATGCACACCAATACCATTATTGGCACCAGGTGTTAATTGAAAATCAAACCTATAAATAAAATCAGCAAACTCTTCTTTAGTATACAAGTTACCTCCTCCACCTTCGCCCGCTTTATCGGGATGCACCACCACTGCGCCTTCTTCAACTAAATAGCCTGAAGTATTACCTGTCCAGCTATCTAAATTTGTACCATCAAATAAAGAAACAAAACCTTGGTTTTTTTCCTCCTCTGTTAAACTTGTCATTTCTTCAGTTGGAATTTCTCTTATATAAATATTTCTATAAGCTACATAAGTACCATGGGCCTGTAATTCAATTTGCTCCTTAGCAAAAATGGCTGATTTGCGATCCCAAAAATTTTCTAAGGTTACATTATCTGTTACTAATACGCCGTTTAAATAAACAGTAACTTCTGCGCCCTTCATAATTATATGAAAATTATTCCACTCTCCAATTTTATTATCGGCCACTACCAAGGGCTTGCTTTTATTTTTTATATTATTGTATAAACCACCAGAACCTACTTGTGCACCCACTTCTCTTCTACTAGTGTCCCAAATTTGTACCTGTGGACTACCTCTTAAATAAATACCTGCGTCTCCTTTCTCCGTAATTTTCCAATCTACATACATTTCAAAATCGCCATATTTTTTTTCTGTAGCTAAATTATCGCCATGTCCTGTAAATACTAAAAGACCATCCTTGGCAATCCAATCATTTTTCATTTTCTCACTGGCTTTTTGTTCTGCTGCTTTTAAAGCAGAGTCGCTCATCTTCGCTCTAGCAACAGGGTTCATTACCAAGCCTTTCCATCCTGTTAAATCTTTACCATTGAATAAGCTCACAAATCCATTATCATAAGGTAAGTTTATTAAATGTTGTTTGAGCTTATTTATTAATAAAGGACTATCTATGCCAACAATGTCTGACATCGTAGCTGAAGGGCCTAAACCATGCACAGGGTAAGAATTTCCACGTATAAGGCCTACTGCCTTTTCCAAGCTAGCTCTTACTTCTGGCCCTCTTATATTTTTATCAGCCAAGGCCAAGCGAGCTAGAATTACAGCAGCTTCTTTATTAATTGTTTCATCAGTTAATGCTTTACTCACCAGCATAAAGCTTCCAAAGCCTGGAATTAAGGAAGCCTCATGTAGTACGCTTCTTTTTTCTAATCTAGTAATCGCCTTTGTCATTCTATCTTCTAAAAGAAGTAATTTCTGTGCAGGTGTAGTTGCAGTCTGTTTTTCAGCGCTAGTTATTTTAATTTCTGGTAATTTAAAATTAAAATTATCTAAAGCGGCTTGAATATGTTTTGCATTTTCAGTAGAGGACGATTTTAATCCCTTTGTTAATGCTTGCTTAGCAGCAGCAGTATGAATACTCTCTAAAGCCCTTGCTGCATTGCCAGAGAAGGTTTCATTTTTTAATAAATTGCTGAGTAATTTCACCGCTGCATCATCACCTAATAAACCTAAATGTTTAATGATAATCTCACGCGCATAAAAAGTTTTAGCAGAACCATACACGGCTACTAAATTTTCGGCTACTTGTTGTTTTAACGCAGCATTTAAACTGGCGTCGTTTACATATGCATTTAATGCAAAAGTAGATTTTAGTTTCAGAGAGTCGTCGTTAAGTAAATGTACTAATTGTTTCCACTCGCCTTTACCCCATGTATGCATAGAAGTAATAGCAGTCTCGGTTTCCGAAGGTCGTTGATAAGGAAAACTATTGATGGTATTTTTTACTGATCCCACTTGTGCAATTGCCTGAGTGGCAAATAACAAGAAGACAAGTAAATAAGAAATTTTATTTTTCATTATAAGTAATTTTTTTTGAATGATTAAATGTTCCAAGGAGAACGCATCGCTGGGTTAATTAATCTATTTGCCTCCTCATCATTAATAAATTCTTGGGTAATAGGATTAAACTTTAAGTTTCTTCCTAATTGTAATGCAATTTTTCCCATATTAATAATAGTACAAGATCTAAAACCATTGGACTCATTGAGTGCAAATGGCGTTCTTTCTCTTACCGATTCTAAAAAATCAGTGACTTGAGGCGCAGGATCTGGCAGCATGGCCAATTTTTCTGTTAAATTGGGAATGTCCGACTTAAAGCCAGCATAAAGTTTTCCCTTAGGCCCCTCAATATAGGCAGCACCAGGGTCTTTAGCCTCTCCGTCTAAAATTATCTTACAACCATCTTCGTAGGTGAAAGTTAATTTTCTAAATGTACCGCAGGCATCAGGATGTTGTTGTTCTGCATCAATCTCCACTGAAACAGGACTTGTTTCATCTTTCTCTAGGAAGTATTGAATTGGATCGATATAATGTTGTCCCATATCGCCAAGACCTCCACCATCATAATCCCAATAGCCTCTAAATGTTTGATGTACTCTATGTTCATTGTATGGCTTAAAAGGTGCAGGGCCTAACCATCTTTCATAATCTAATTCTTCAGGTACAGGTTGTGCTTCTAATTTTGTTTTTCCTACCCAATAAAATTTCCAATCAAATCCTGTGGTTTTACTAACAGTTACTGTTAATGGCCAACCTAATAAACCCGATTCTACTAATTTTTTAATAGGCTTCACCGTTGACTTCATTCCATAAAAAGTATCTTCATAACGGAACCAAGTATTTAAACGAAACATACGCTTATACTGCTGAACGGCTTCTACCACTCGTTTTCCTTCGCCGATAGTTCTGGTCATTGGTTTTTCACACCAAATATCCTTGCCTGCCTTGGCAGCTTCAATGGCCATAATACCATGCCAATGAGGAGGCGTAGCAATATGCACAATATCAACTTCTGGTAGTGCAATTAATTCTCTATGGTCATGAAAAGTTTTTACATTGCCTCCTACTAGTGCTGCTGCAGATTGTAAATGTTTTTTATCTACATCACAAATGGCTACTACTCGAGTGCCTGCATAAGGAATATGACCTACGCCCATACCACCTACTCCGATGATACCTTTGGTCAGTTGATCACTAGGGGCTAAAAATCCTCTACCTAAAACCTGTCTTGGAACAATTGAAAAACCTGCCACGACTGCGGCTGAATTTTTTAAAAATCGACGACGGCTATTTTTTTCCGGTGTTTTCATTTTTTGATATTAAAGTAAAAAATAATTTTTATTGCGCTATCTCTGCTTCGCTTTTCTCAGTTAAATTTATTCATTTTTGTTTAAATTTGGTACAATCCAATTAGATTAAAATTGCTTTTTTAAGATATTCATTTACACCTAATTTGGATTGTGGGCATTTTAGCCAGTTCTATGCTATTGTAATAATGGCAATAAGCTTAAAAATGAGTAATTTTAAAGAGGCTCAAATTCTTATAAAGCGCTACTTACCACTATTCTATAAAAACCTATATCTTAATCACTTAAATAATAGTCTTATGAAAAAATTAATTACATCGGTGCTTTGTTTGATGCTTTTAATGCAAAACCTGCAGGCTCAAAAAACAAAGAGCTTAAAAACAGCCACCGATACCGCTGCTGCATTTGATGCCTATGTGCAAAAGTCAATTAAGGAATGGGAAATTCCAGGACTAGCCATTGTAGTGGTTAAAAACAATAAAGTTGTTTTTAAAAATTCTTATGGAACCACTGAATTAGGGACTGGTAATAAAGTTAATAACCAAACTTTATTTGCATGTGCGTCTACAACCAAGGCTATGACTGCAACGGCAATGGGTATTTTAGTTGACCAAGGCAAAGTGAACTGGGACGATCTTGTAATAAAATATTTACCCAGCTTTAGATTATACGACCCTTATGTAACTACACAAATGCGCGTGCGCGATTTATTTTTACATAATTCAGGTGTGGGCAATACCGATTATTTATGGGCCTTGAATATGCTTTCTAGTGATGAAATTATGGAGCGCATGCAATTAGTTAAACCTTCTTATTCTTTCAGAGCAGGCTTTATTTATCAAAATATATTTTATGGCATTGCGGGGCAAGTGATTGAAAAAGTAAGCGGCATGCCTTGGGAAAATTATATTACTAAAAATATTTTTCAACCCTTAGGTATGTTGCAAACACGTGCTAAATTAGGCTTAGTTACTAATGCAAATATTGCTAAACCACATGATAAAGTAGAGGGAAAAATACAAGTGATTGAAAGAGACTCTGCCGATAGAATTGGGGCTGCGGGTTCTGTGTATTCTAATATTGATGAGATTGCTTTATGGATGCAGTGTATCTTAGATTCTAGTAAATATGAAGGAGGCCGATTGGTATCTCCCGACACATGGACGACTTTATTAAAGCCTCAAACTTTTGTAACTGAATCAGAATTTTATCCTACTAAACAATTAACTAAGCCGAATTTCACCACTTATGCATTGGGCTGGTTCCAACAAGATTATAAAGGCAGAAAATTAAATTATCATACAGGAAGTTTGTCTGGAGAAATTGCGATTCATGGACAGATGCCAGAAGAAAAAACAGGAGTTTATGTTTTTGCGAACCTAGATCATGCAGAAGCAAGACATGGTTTAATGTTTAAAGCCTTTGACCAATATGCCTTAGGTGGTAATACCGATTGGAGTGCCGACTTCTTAAGTTTATATGGAAATATTAGAGCTAAAGCGGCAGCAGCTAGCGCAGCGCAAGAAGCCACAAGAGTGCTGAACACCAAGCCCTCACTAGCTTTAACAGCCTATGTGGGCACTTACGCTGATCCCTTATTTGGTAGCATTACCATTAGCATTGAAAACGAAACACTAGTGGGTGAAAATATTAAATTAGGTAAGGGTGCCATATCACATTGGAACTATGATACTTTCCAATTAGCATGGGATAAAAAATGGTATGGTAAAACAGGGCTTAATTTTAGATTGAACCAAGAAGGAAAGATTTCGTCAGTAGAAATGGATGGGGTGTCCTTAGCTAAAAACTAATCTAGATTTTTGCGCCAGGTCCTTTTACAAATCTTCCAGGTTTAGCATTGGTATGTTCGCCTTCTTTTAAAACTTGCACACCATTTACCCAAACATGTGACATACCTGTTGCATATTGTCTTGGTTTTTCAAATGTAGCATGGTCCTTTATTTTACTAGGATCAAAAACTAATACATCGGCATAGTTGCCTACTTTTAATTCTCCACGCTTTTGAATATGTAAACTTGTAGCCGCTACTTTAGAAAGTTTATGGATGGCTTTTTCTACAGTCATTACTTTTTCTTCATTTACATAATGTCCAATCACGCGTGCAAAATTTCCATAAGCACGAGGATGTGTACTTTGTTTCATGAAGATAGGATCGGTTGATGCCGATTCTGCATCAGATCCAAAGCTTACCCAAGGAAGAATAATTTGTTTTTTTATGTTTTCTTCACTCATTAAAAAATAAGCTACGTCTACACGACTACTATCTTGAATAATTAAATCGATAGCGCAATCCTCTGCAGTCGTATTTCTCATCTTAGCCACTTCTTCTAAAGTTTTACCAGCATATTTCGATAAAGAATCTCTTCTAAATCCAAGTAATAAAACTTTACTAGGACTCCCTGTACCATAGTATAAATTTTCCCAATCTTTTGCATCGGTCTTCATGGCTTTTATCATCTCCGCTCTTATTTTCGGATCTTGTAAACGCAACCATAGCTTTCCAAATCCACCATCTTGTAAAGAAGGAGGCATGGACGCCGTCATTCCAGTCGCACCTGCAGTATAGGTATACATATTAGCCGCAATGTCAATGCCAGCAGCCCTTGCAGCTTCTACTAATTTTATAACAGAATCCATCTTAGGCCAGTTATTTACACCGCCTGCTTTTAAATGATAAATTTCTCCATGCACTTTTGCTTCTTTGGCAATGGTAATTAATTCTTTCGCAGCTTCAATAAAATTATTGCCTTCACTACGCATATGTGAAATATAACCACCACCATAAGGTGCAGCGGCTTTACATAATTCAATCAACTCTTCTGTCTTTGCAAAAAAGGCTGGCGGATAAATTAAAGAACTACCTACTCCGAGTGCGCCTTCTTCCATGGCTTGCTTTACTAAACCTTTCATGCTTTCTAATTCAGTAGCTGTTGGTGCGCGATTGTCTTCCCCAATAATATTTTCACGAATAGTAGTGGCACCCACATAAGAAGCAATATTGCAACTAATGCCACGCTTCTCCATAAAATGCATGTACTCTCCTAATGTGTTCCATTCAATTGGAATTCTATCTGGTCCTGTTTGATCCTCTTCCATTGCCTTTTTCATCTTTGCATTTAAAGGACCCATACTTCCTCCTTCACCAAAAACTTCTAAGGTGACCCCTTGTCTAATATCTCCTTGAGAATTACCATCTATTATAAGAGAGACAGGTGCCCAACTTAACATATTAATAAAGCCTGGTGTAATGGCCATGCCTTTTGCATCAATAATATTGGTAGCTGTTTCTTTAGAAAGATCGCCAATAAAAGCAATGGTATCATTTTTAATAGCAAGGTCGGCTTTATAAGGTGCCCCACCATTTCCATCATAGACTAAACCGTTTTTTATAATGGTGTCATATTTGCTATTACTACAAGCAAATAATAAACAAATTAAACAGATGGATACGAATTGTTTCATGGCTTTAATTTTAAGTAAAAAGCAAGCTTATTTTGTACAAGTTATCTGTAATTTAATGTTTTTTCAATAAAATTTTTTATATTCAAGTTCGCTTTTAAGACCAAACCAAAAAACTAACGATTATGTCAAAAAACATTCAAGCCAACAGACTATTTGTTGCCAGCTGCCTAGCTTTATTAGTGACCTCTCTTTCCTTTGGAATTAGGGCTGGGGTTCTAAGCCAACAAGGCATTGATTTTCAATTAACGAATGCGCAATTGGGCACCATTGCAGCTACTGCCTTCTGGGGCTTTCCATTAGCGATGCTAGTAGGCGGTACCATTGTTGATATTATTGGCATGAAGCGTTTATTAGTGCTTGCCTTTATATTTCATTTAGCAGGTATTGTACTTACTATTTATGCAACAGGCTATTGGAGTTTATTTTTCTCTACTTTATTAATTGGTATTGCCAATGGTACAGTGGAGGCTTCTTGTAATCCTTTAGTAACTGCTTTATACCCTAATAATAAAACCACTAAATTGAATCACTTTCATTTATGGTTCCCTGGAGGTATTGTAATTGGTACTTTAATTGTTTTCTTATTTAATAAAATAGGATTAGGTACGAACTTACAAGTAGGTATGATGTTAATTCCAACTATTTTATATGGTTATTTCTTTTCTAAATTAGAATTTCCAGAAACAGAACGTGTATCAAGTGGCGTTTCTGCATCAGATATGTATAAGAGTTTATTGAACCCTCTATTTATTTTTATGATTATCTGTATGTTCGGAACAGCCATCACAGAATTATTTACAGGACAATGGATAGATGTACTACTTAAAAATGTAAGTGATAATGCTATCTTATTATTAACTATTGAAACAGGTATCATGGTTATTGGTCGTGCCTTTGCAGGTCCTGTGGTACATAAGTTTTCACCTTCAGGCGTATTATTAATTTCGGCTATTTTAGCAGCAGTAGGTTTATACTTATTAGGCCATACAACTGGTAATATGTTATTTGTAGGCGCTATTATTTTCGGTATTGGCGTATGTTATTTCTGGCCAACCATGTTAGGCTTTGTTGCTGAAAACTTACCTAAAACGGGTGCTGTAGGGCTTAATCTTATGGGTGGTGCGGGTATGTTTGCCGTATCTGTTTATATGATATTTATGAGCGACTTCTATGATACCTTAGTGAATGCTAAAATTCCAGATGGTACTGCAGCAGCAGACTTAGCAGCGGTTACAAATGAAGCTAAAAAATTAGCGGGTCCAGAAGTCATCAATGCCACTTTAATGATTCCTCTAGTATTAATTGTTGCCTTTATTGGATTAAACGTGTACATGAAAAATAAAAAAGCAGCAACGGCTTAAATATGCGCCGATCTATTTTATATTTTTCTTTTTTAATATGCCTGCTGTTTTTTATAGTTGCTTGTGCAACTACACCTAGCTATTTAAAAAATAATGAAAAAATAGGACAGCTAATAGATTCTAGCAAAACTACTTATGTACTCTATGCCTATGATGAGCAGTACGCTACGGAATCTCATTATTATGATAAACAAGGGGGCTTACTTAAAGTGGTGAAATACGACGGACTGGCAAGTTCAGTTATTTATAATGTTAGGTCTAAAAAGGCAAATGAATTAAAACTTTTAGAACAGTAGTATACCTTACTACCAAGTACATATCTCTAATTAACTTTTTCTAAAGCTGCCTTATAATTTTTATAAAGAGGCTAATACAGTATCTAAATTAGCAAGTAAGTCTTTTGCATTCTCCATAGAGAAAATAATAGGAGGCTTAATTTTAAACACATTATTATAAGGGCCATCAACACCCATTAAAAATCCTTTATCCTTCATTTTTTCTACAATGAGCTTAATGGCCTCCGTAGCTGGTTCTTTGGTAATTCTATCTTTTACTAACTCCACTCCAATAAATAAACCTGACCCTCTTACATCTCCAATAATGGAATGTGTATGCATAAGTGCGCGCATGCCTTCTAATAAATAATTACCTACTTGCAGTGCATTTTCTTGTAAGCCTTCCCTCTCAATAACATCTAATACAGCCAAACCGGTTGCCATTGAAACAGGGTTGCCTCCATAGGTATTAAAATATTCAATACCATTATTAAAGCTATTGGCTATTGCATCGGTCACAATAACTGCGGCCAGCGGATGCCCATTGCCAATGGGTTTACCCATCACTACCATATCGGGTACCACGTCTTGTAATTCAAAGCCCCAAAAATGCGAACCCACTCTTCCAAAGCCTACTTGTACTTCATCTGCAATACAAATACCGCCAGCAGCTCGAATATGCTTATATACTTCTTTTAAATAATTGGGCGGTAGGGGCATTTGTCCACCCACGCCTAAAAGTGTTTCACAAATATAGGCAGCAGGTTTTTTATTTTCTTTTGCTAGCGTATCAATAATATTTTTTACATCCATTGCATATTTACCTCCTGCATTAGCATCTTCATAGGTATAAGGCCCTCTATATAAATCGGGGTTGATGGCTTTATGTATCCAAGGCATTTGTCCCATGCCACCTTCTCTATCAAATTTATAAGGGCTCATTTCTATAGTGGCCGTTGAAGTTCCATGATAAGCATGGTCTAAAACAATGATATCTTTTTGTTTTGTGCAGTGCCTACTAATTCTAATGGCTAAATCATTAGCCTCACTTCCGCTATTGGTAAAATAACAAACATTTAAACCAGCAGGTAAACTAGCTGTTAATTTTTGCGCATATTCAATTAAATGATTATTTAGATACCTAGTATTGGTATTTAAACTAGCAATTTGTTTTTGCATCACTCTTACTAGGCTTGGATGACAATGTCCTATATGACTTACATTATTTACACAATCAATATAGGTATTGCCTTTATCGTCATATAAATATTGTAATGCTGCCTTATCAATTTTTAAATGTTTTTCATAGCTAATACTTAGGTTTCTTCCAATATGCGTATTTCTTTTAGTTTCTATATTTTTATAATTTTCATTTGCTTCAATGATGGATGTATAATGACAAGCTAGTCTAAAAGCATTTTCTGCTTTAATGGGGTTTAGTGTAATTAAATAGCATAGTAAGTCCCAGGCGGGCTTCTCTGTTATAAAATGATGTTCATTGTTGGTATCCAAAGAACCATTATAGGCAGACTGTGTTACACTTATGCATAATCTTGCCGCTATTAAATAATATAAAATATTTAATTCTTTTTCTTCAATAGCATATGCACTATGATAACCCTTCACTACTAGAACGGCTGCAGCTAGTGGGTCCGACTGGTGCAGCATCGCATAGGTACAGGCTACGGCTACATTATTAATAAGGGCAGTGTACACCATATCGCCAAAATCAATCAATCCTGCAATGGTATCGCCTTCTACAAGTACATTGTAATCATTGGCATCATTATGTGTATAGGCTTGTCTGAAAGAAGAAAGAGTGGGCAGTACTTCTGTTTCAAATTGCAGCATAAAATAATCTGCAATTCTTTTTTTAGCAGCATCGGGAATAAAGTTTATTTTATAATTCGCATCGCGTGCAGTACTAATATCCCAAGTATAATGTCTGTGCATGCCCGGATGCTTAAAGCCAACTAAGCTTTTATCCATCTTGCCTAAGAAAATGCCTAAATTTTCAAATAAGGCTTTGTTTTTTGCTGGGGCTTCTACCCAAAAGCTACCTTCTAGAAAACTTAATATTCTAATATAGTAAGTTGCTTCGTCAACGGTAATTTCCGTTAAGGTTTCTCCTTTTTTATTTAAAGTATAAGTTTGGAATTGCGAAGCTAAATCCGACTTAGCTAAATGCTGTAGAATTTTTACTTGTGCTTCTAAGAAAAAATAGTCGTGGCTACTATTAGAAACTTTTAAAATATTTTTCTTGCCCGATTTCTCTACTAATAAAAAATTAAGTTCATCATAACCATTGAGCACAGAAGCTTTCACTTCTATTCCATAATAATTTGCTACCCAGTTTTCAATGCTGCCAATGGTAAAATTCATGCCAACAAGTTAGTTAATTATTCAGAAAGCTTTCCATAGAAGCGGCCACCATTTTAGGTGCTTCTTCCATGGGGGTATGGCCTATATTTTTATAAACAGCTAGCACACTTCCTTTTATATCTTTTTGAAATAGGTAGGCATTTTCTACAGCTATAAGATGATCCTGCTCTCCCCATAGAATTAAAGTAGGCTGCTTAATAGTTTTGATAGGTTCGGAAGATGAGGCTATTCGGTTTTTAAATATAGATAAAGTGGCTGCACGATTGCCTTGCCTTAATAGCATTTCATGATACCTTGTTACAATGGCATCGCTTATAAGACTGTTATCATAAAATACAGTCTCTAAACTTTTTCTTACTAAAAATTTGGGAGTGATAACTAATAATAAATTATTAATGACAGGGGTACTTGCTAATTTAAATCCTAAACTTCCTTTTTCATTTTTCATAGGATAACCACCTGCATCAATTAAAATAAGTTTAGCTATTTTTTCGGGATGCGCCACGGTATATTGCCATGCAATGGCTCCTCCTAAAGAATTACCTGCTAAGGTGCATTTATTAATATGCATTGCATTTAACAAAGAATCTAGAAAGCGAACATAATAATCACCTGCATAGTAATTCTCTGGATTAGGGCCGGTGATGCCAAAGGCAGGTAGGTCGAATCTTATAATTCTTCTTTTATTAGAGTTTGCAAGCATAATGGAAACCAGGCTGTCCCAGGTATGTAAAGAAGAAGAAGTACCATGTATAAGTACTAAGGGAGTAGAATCTGAAGGGTTGCCCTCGTCTCTATAATGAACCTGCATGCCCATTAGGGGCATATACTTAGAAGCGGCATTAGCATATTTAGCTTTAATTTTTTCAACAGGGATATCTTTTTGGCCATACACTGTAAATACAAGCACTAATAATACGAGTATACTTATTAAACTATAGCCAAGGTTGCGTTTTATCTTATTCATGTACAATTTGCTTTTTCTAAATTTTGAATTGATAAAGTTATAACCTTTTTTATTTGAATGAGTTCTTGTCAATGACTTAAAATGAATATTCTTATATAGTTTACAAAATATAAATGTTAAAGAAAACACAAAATTCAATTTCGTGGAAAAAAAGTTTTTTTGACTTATAACTTGAGTCTCAGTGCTTTACAGGCAGGCTAAAAAAATACAGTTTTTCTGCTTTTGCAGATAGCATTATTATATGATTATTAATTGTAATTTCTATTAACCGAATTAGTTATTAATAACCAAACCAAACCAAACCAAAATGAAAAAAATCTATCAGCAAATTCTTGATTTCCCCCAGATGGTGAATCAAAAGGTTTTGAATGCGCAGTTAAACTCCGCAGTTGATAATTTCGATTCTCAAAATGGAGTAAGATCCTACACGAAGTCAATCTATCAGATTCTGTCGATTGTAGTGTTTATTTCCATGGAAATTGCCATTATTAGTGGCGCTATGGGGTATTTCACCGATGCCAGTAGCACGGGTCTAGGAAAAGCAGGTAGTGTTTTAACTACTTTATTGCTTATTTACTCAGCCTTCCCCATAGCGCATATCATTAAAGCTAGAGGAGAAAGCCTGGGTGGTTCACACAATGGGATGGTAACATTTCTTTTTAAAGATGTTGTTACTACCAATATCAAAATACTAGGTGAAGTGGCCGCAGTGGGTGCTTTTATTGGCGCCGCTTGCTTAACCTTCTCTTTTGTATTTGATACCAATTTATACAATGCAAGTACTGGCACTGCCTTCAGTACAATTAGTGGTTTAAGTAGTTTACCTATGCAAGGGTTGACTAATTTATTCGCTGCATTAAAATTAGATTATTTAACAGAGGTATTAAATAATCTTAGCTCTTGGACAATGGCGAGTGGCCAAAACTTCACTGGTGATATGCTTTGGAATATTAATGATTTGTTCTTAGTGGCTGGTGCTTTTGTGAATGTAGCACTTGGATTAGCTTATTTGTATGTTAATCTAGCTATTTATCATTTCTTATACACTATGGTTTCTAATTTCATTAAGTGGATTCAAAGCCCTTCTCTTCCTATTGCAATGAAAACTAAATAGGATAACGCGTTTTTCTTTTACAATCGTTTCGAATAAAAAAGCCCTCTCCATTATTTGGAGGGGGCTTTTATTTTAATTATTAGGTTCTACAAAATAATCTACCACAAATACTTTATCCATATGAGGTTTTAATACAGATTGAAATGCAATATGCGCTGGATGTTTTTGATAGGCGGCTAAATCTTTTTCAGAATTAAATGTAAGCGTAAAGCAATGTGTAAAGCCTTGGTCTAAATGTTCTGGACTCATATTAATACCCCACTGCATATTTTTAACCTGTGGTACTTTACCATATAACTTAGCAAAAGTATGTGCTACATTGTCTACTTCTTTTGCAGAAGAGCTTGTTTTAAAAGTAAATAAAACAACATGTTTTAATTCTCCTGTTCTATTTTGTGCATGTGTATTTAAAAAACTAGTTGCTAATAGAGCGAATAAAATAATTTTTTTCATTTTTAATTAAGTTGATTGATTTTTAAATTATAAATAAGTTTGAGGGTCGTCACAAATTCTAAAATTTTCATTAAAGCCATTCATTATTTTTACATCCTCGTTAGAAAGGGTAAAACTAGTGGCGTCAAAATTTTCTACTAACCTTTCTTTTTTAGAGGATTTAGGAATAGTTGAAATACCGTGTTGTAGATGCCAGTTCAATACTATCTGAGCAGGTGTTCTATTGTATTTATTACAAATAAGTACTAAGCGCTCATCTGAAAATTTAAGTCCTCTTGTAATGGGTGAATAAGATTGCACTTGAATGCCTGCTGCTTTACAGTAGGCTAGTAAGTCTTCTTGATATAACCAGGGAGAGAACTCTATTTGATTTACTGCAGGAACAATATTTGCTGTTAATTTCAATTCTTCTAATAAGGTAATATTATAATTAGCAACTCCAATGGCCTTCACTCTTTTTTCCGCGTATAATTTTTCTAATCCTTTCCAAGAAGCGGCGCGGCCTTCTTTAATAGGCCAATGAATTAAATATAAATCAACATAATCTTGGCCAAGTTTTTTTAAACTATCATCAAAAGCTTTTAAAGCGGCCTCGTAACCATGATCGGTATTATTTAACTTGGTCGTTAAAAAAATTTCCTTTCTATCTAGTCCTGCATTTTTTATAGCATTGCCAATTTCTACTTCATTTTCATACATGCTAGCCGTGTCTATTAATCGGTAGCCTATTGCTAAAGCATCTTCTACCGCCTGCTCTGCTTCAGCCTTATACATATCATAAACACCTAAGCCCAACAGCGGCATAGGTATACCATTATTGAGGGTAGTCTTTACCATTTCTCTAGTCCCAATAATTTTTTTCCAAGATCATTAAGTACTGCAGTTTCATATTTTGTTTGCTCCCAATTCCTTGGATCGCCAGGGAAGGCGTAACCTTCTGGTGCAATTCTATGTTTCCAAGAATTCACTCTCCACTCTGTTAAAGCCTCATTATTTTCTTCTGCTGGCATCATAGATAAATATTGAGCGATACGCACTTTGTCTGTACTATTATTCGCTCTAATACCATGTGGTTCTAAACTATTAAAAATTAATAAGTCACCTGCTTCTAATTTTACTTTAGTAGGCGTGAATGCAGAAGTATCTGGTTTAAATCTATCTCTGTCTTCTGGTTGTGTTAGTTTCCAAGTATCATAGGTTCTATATAATTCTGGAATACATTGAAAGCCTCCCATGTTTTCATCATTTTGATCGGCTAAGGCTAATACACCTTGCACATTCACTGGTTTTGTTTCTGGATCATAATCCCAATGAATAAATGCTTTGTATTCATGTCCTGGTCTGATAGGAAAATTTAAATTCGCTCTATCTATAGATACCCATAATTTTTCTGTACCCCAAATATCAACAAAGGCATCATACACTTTTTGCATTTGACGATTGTTCCATAAATGTTGGTTATTATAACATTCAACCATACCTGTACCCGCTAGCTCTTTCATTTTCATTTCAGCTCTTGGTGCAGTGTACCATGTTTCTTTATCATTAGGGTTCTTTTCTTCAAACTCCCACAAAAAATTTGCAGTAGCCAAGGCTTGTTCACGTGGCACTGCATTTTTAATTACAATATATCCATTGTGTTTCCAGAAGGTCCAATCTTCTTCACTTAATACACGAAGTGGTTTACCATTCGTACGGTTGTTTAAACTAGTCGCACTGCTTTTTGCAGTGGATGGGTTTCCAGGTATGTCCTTGTGTGCATTGTTAGGCACCATTGTAGGTACCATATTGGGCACCATTGATTTGTTTTCCATAGCATTCGTATTTAGTTTGATAAAGTAAATGTACAGTTTCTATGGGGCTAACCATTTTCCCTAAATTGGCCAATATTTGCTCTATTTTGATAAATTATTGTTATTTTAGGGTCAAAGTTAGTTATTATAGTTGTAATTACAAGTTATTCCCTTTGAGATGAAATTAAGTTTAGAAAATATTAAACCCGACGAAGGCAGTTCCTTTAAAATACTTTTAACCCCCAAGTTGAATGAAATTTATTACTGGCATTTTCATCCAGAAATAGAACTTGTTTATGTTGAAGCAGAAAAAGGAATTAGACATATTGGTGATCATATTTGTACTTATGAAGGAAGCGACTTAGCCTTAATAGGTTCTTATATTCCACATTTAAATTTTGATTATGGTGTAAAAACAACTGTTGAAACGGTGGTGGTACAGTTTAGACAAAATTTTTATGAAGACGCATTTTATAAGCAACCCGAGATGCAAGCCATTTATGATTTATTTGAAAGAGCTAAAACAGGTATTGCTTTTTATGGTGAAACAAAAAAGATGGCTGGCGAATTATTAAAAAAATTAACTGGGCTATCTGCCTTTGATCAGCTACTATTATTAATTCAAGTTTTTCAACAATTAGCAACAAGTAAAGAATATACTTCATTAAATACACGCCCCATTGCTTCTCATGCAGTTATCAAGGAGCAAGAAAGAATGCATCAAATTTATAAATTTGTAGAAGCTAATTTTCAAAAGCCTATCAAGATTATTGAAATAGCAAGGGTTGTAAGTTTATCTGAGGCGGCCTTTTGCAGATATTTTAAAAAATCGACTAAACTTACTTATACCGATTTTGTAAATCAATATCGAGTAAACCATGCAAAAAAATTATTGATGCAAAATGCCAATGTAACAGAAGCCTGTTATGATACTGGTTTTGAAAGCCTCTCTTATTTCAATAAAATATTTAAAAAAATAACTGGAGAAAACCCTTCAGCTTATCGAAAAAGAAAAATTAATTTCTAAAAATATTATTAATTCATATCTAAACCTATGAATTATTTCGTAAATTTCTATTCATAAAATAGTGATATAAATCATAAACATTTTAAAAAAGCCAAGATGAAAACATTAATTATACTCTTATTCCTGAGCCCCTTGGTATCAGAGGCCCAGCAAGCAGATTGGCTTATAAAACCTACTGAAAAGAAGGCTAGTATTTTCATTAAAAACAAGCAACTCATTTTAGACAATGGCTTGGTTAGACGCGTATTTTTATTAGATCCCAATGTGAGTTGTATAAGTTATACGAACTTAAGTAGTGGTCAAGAATTATTAAGAAGTATTGAGCCCGAGGCAAGACTAGTATTCAACGGAACATCTTATAATGTTGGCGGACTAAGTGGGCAGAAAGAAAAAGCTTATTTAAGATTAGAGGTAGAAAATAATTTACAAAAAAAAGATTCCGATTTTGTTTTTACAAACTATAGTATTTCCGATATCAAACCCTTTATTCATTGGAAGCCTACTACTTGGTTAACGAATCCGAATCAAGCCAAGGGTAAAACAGTAACACTTGAATTTATTTCAAATTTACCTGCTTTAAAAAATATAATGGTTCAAGTACATTATGAATTGTATGATGGCCTTCCTTTAATGACCAAATGGGTCTCTGTAGAAAACAAATCATCAGCTTCTATTAAAATAAATAGAGTCGTAAATGAAGTACTGGGTTTAGTAGAAGAAGAAAGCGCGGTGGTGGGTAAGCCGGAAGAAATGAAAAAACAACATGGTATTTATTTTGAAACGAATTATGCATTTAACAATGCCATGCGTTATGATATTAGCGATCAAACCACGCATTGGAAAACCGATTTGAGTTATACTTCACAAGTGAACTATAATTTTGAAACACCTTGTTTATTAGAGATATACCCTGAAAAGGCGCCTGGTATTGTTTTAGCGCCGAATGAAGTTTTTAAATCGGTACGTACGAATGAATTATTAATGGATAGTTATGACCGCCAAAGAAGAGGATTGATGTTAAAACAAATGTATAGAACCATTGCACCTTGGACAACGCAGAATCCTATATTTATGCATTTGGTAAGTAAAAACGACCAAGAAGTAATAAATGCTATTGACCAATGCGTGGCCACAGGCTATGAGGCAGTTATTTTAAGTTTTGGAAGTCATCTAGAAATGGAAGATACAACGACTGCGAATTTAAATAGATGGAAGGCCTTAGCGAAGTATGCACATGATCATAAAATTTTATTAGGGGGCTATTCATTGTTTAGTAGCAGACGCATTAGTGATGAAGATGATGTAGTAGATATTAAAACAGGAAAACCTGGTGGCGCATTTTTTGGAAATGCACCTTGCTTTGGAAGTAAATGGGGACTGGCGTATAGAGATAAAATAAAAAACTTTTTCTCTTATACTGGTTTTGATATTTGGGAAAATGACGGCCCTTATCCTGGAGATGTTTGCGCTTCAACAAAACATCCAGGGCATTTAGGGTATGATGATTCTCAGTGGAAACAAATGGAAATACAAAAAGGTTTATACCACTCGTTGAATGAAAGTGGTGTATATATTAATGCACCCGATTGGTATTTTTTAGATGGCACGCATAAAATAGCTTTAGGATATAGAGAGGTTAACTTTTCTTTGCCTCGTCCTCAACAAAAAATTATTAATCGTCAAAATATTCATGATGGTACTTTAGAGAAAATTCCTTCGATGGCCTGGGGTTTTGTGCCCCTTACTAAATACCAAGGAGGTGGGCCAGAAGCAGTGCTAGAGCCACTAAGCGAGCATTTAAACGATTACGAACAGTTAATGATGCAATACTATGGCGCTGGTGTGCAGGCTTGTTATCGTGGTCCAAGATTATATGATACAGAGACCACCAGACAAATGGTTGCCAAAACTATTCTTTGGTATAAAAAATATCGAAATATTTTAAATGCAGATATGATTCAACTACGTCGTGCCGATGGCCGTGACTGGGATGGTTGGATGCATGTGAATCCTGCACTTGCTCAAAAAGGGTTAATGATGTTATTTAATCCAACTCAAGTTCCAATTACAAGAACCATTTCTCTGCCTTTATATTATACAGGCCTAAGTAAAATAGCTATTATTAAGGATGTAAAAGGAGTTTCGAAAACCTATACATTAAACAGAGACTACACTATTAATTTTACTTTTACTATTGCTGCCGATTCCTATAGCTGGTTTCTGATAGAGTAAACCAACTAGTTTAAAAATAATTCATCTACAAATATCCAGCCAGGGGTTCCTTTACCCGGATGCCAGGTAGGTAATTTTTTCAAATTCAATAAAGTAAACCTATAATATTTATAGGCAGGGCCTGCTGGAATACTGCAACTAAATGATTTATTTTCTCTAACTACATCTGTTTCTTTTAAGGAAGGGAAGCGAGCTTCATTTAATTTTTTAAATTCTTTGCCATCATTACTTCCTTCTATCATGATTGATAAGATAGGAAAGATATAGGATCCGTTATCTACAAAGGCATTAAAATGTGCTTCCTGTAAAGGCCTAGCTTGTTTAAAGCCAATCACAAATTTCATCGTGGTATCTCTGTAAGCTAGCCATTTTCCATTAGAAAAATTTTGTTCCCCTAATTCATAGTCAATAAGGGTTTTAGCGCCTGTGCCTGGATATTTTTTGTCCGGGTTGGTTACAAAATAAATAGTGTCCGGATGTATTTCCGATTTATAAAAAGTTTTTTGAACCATATCACTACTAAACCAACCTGGCTTGAAAGCCTTTGTTTTTAAAATGGTGTTTTTAGTAAAACGTAATTTTTTAGTATAGATAGGACTTGTAAGACTGTCTGGATCTGAACCATCTGTAGTATATCTCACTACAGTACCTTTTAAAAAATGTTTCACTACCACATCTAAGCTAGTAACAATGATAGAAGAGTCTTGATCAATAATGGGGCTGGTTAATTTGATAATTTCTGCATCTAAATTATCGCCAATAATTATTTTAACTTTTTTATTGATAGCCATTAATTGTTGAAATTCTTTTTCACTGGAATAATTAGTCCAAATATTAATTTCTGTAAATGGCGCCTTCTCTAAAAACTTGGCTAAAGTACTTTGATTTACATCCATTCCACAAATAGATAAGTTTTTTAAACTAGTAATAGTTTTAAGCGGCTGCAAGTCGTTTAAAGTTAATTTAGTGTAATTTAAATTTAATTTTTTAAGTTTTGTGAATTGTAAAATAATGGCAAGGTCTTCTTTAGTGATAGGCATGCCTTGCATATTAAGACTTACAATTTTATCTTTAATTTTTTCTAAGTTCTTTAACTGCTCTATTTTATAAAAAGAACCTTGAAAAAAATTGACGGCTATTTCCTCAGAGCCACTAAATAAATAATTCACAGTTAGGTAGTTGCTGTTGTACTGTTTTAAATCGGGTGCGTTATTTCCGTTATCCCCACTACCTTTTGTAGGTGCTTTATAGGCCATCGCAAGTATGGCTAGGCTATCTGTTTTAGCAAGCTCGCTTATTTTTTTGGTAAAATTCCCGCCGGCTTTTACCCATTTATTGAGTAGGGTTAATTCCTCTAAAGTCAATTGCAGCTTGTCAATTGGAGGCATATGCTTTTCATCTGTATTCGGTAAATGTATTCTTTGTAAGATTTGAGCTTCTTCATTTTGTATACCATTTAATATACTTCCATTTTTACCTCCTTTGATAATGAGTTCAGGACTTTGTAATTGCAATTGTCCCTTTACTTTATCTGGACCATGACAGCTTACACATTTTTGAGCCAGGATGGGCGCTATGGCTTTTTCGTAAACAGTTAAACTAGAATCAACGGTCTTTACTTCTTCAGCTAGTTTTACTTCAGGACTAGGAATAGACAAAGCATTTTCTCCATGCGTTAATATAGCACCCTGGTGGGTAAAAAATAATAGCACCAACAAATACGTAAGGGCAATTATTTTTTGAATGCTAGTAGCAATATTTTTTAGGTAAATAAGTCCCCAGCTTATGAGTGCAATAGATAGGCCTCCCCATTTATGTAAATTTAAAGTGTCGGTATCATAAGCATCTTGCTTAGATAAAAACAATCCCAATAAGGCTACCATGGATGCCATGAGGGCATTACCTACTAGCACTAATTTTTCTGTACTTTCTGCTAGCTTATTATTTTGAAAAAAAACTAAATAAATAACAATCGCAATACCTAATACAATTGGAAAATGTAAAACCAAGGGATGTAGTTTGCCGAACCATAGTAAAATAGTATTGGATTTACTTGCTTCACTATAAATGGCTAGGAGTAATAGTAGTGGATTTAAAAAACAAACACACCATTCCCCCCATTGACTCAGTTTTTTACTATCCATACTTAACTTATAATTTCATTGACCACTTTACCTGCTACATCCGTTAAGCGGTAGCGTCTTCCTTGGTGTTTAAATGTAAATTTTTCGTGATCGACACCCATTAAATGCATAACGGTTGCATGAAAATCATGCACATGCACGGGTAAGGAATTTATATTGTATCCAAAATCATCGGTTTCTCCAAATACACCTGGCTTCACACCACCGCCTGCCATCCAAATAGTAAAGGCTCTTGGATGATGGTCTCTACCATAATTATCTTTGCTAAGTGCTCCTTGACAATAATTGGTTCTTCCAAATTCACCACCCCAGATAACTAAAGTTTCATCTAATAATCCTCTTTGTTTTAAATCTTTTATTAATGCAGCAGAAGGTCTGTCTACATCTTTACATTGACCCACAATTTCTGCAGGTAAATTACCATGTGAGTCCCAACCTTGATGATACAACTGCACAAAGCGTACTCCATTTTCTGAAAGCTTTCTAGCTAATAAACAATTGGCTGCATAAGTACCTGGTGCTAAACAATCTGGTCCATACATTTTTACAATGGACTCTGGTTCATTTTGTAAAGAAGTAATTTCTGGTACCGCCATTTGCATACGATAGGCTAGTTCATATTGCTGAATTTTTGTTACAATTTCTGGATCTCCAATATTATTATAAGCTTCTTGATTTAGCGATGCAATCTCATCTAAAATTTTTCTCTTGTCTCCTCTATCAATAAATTCAGGATCGGTTAAATATTTTACAGGCTCTTCTCCACTACTAAACTGTACTCCTTGATGTATAGAATCTAAAAAACCATTATTCCATAATTTAGAATACACACCTTGTCCATTTCCTTTTCCTTTACTTAATAAAACACAGAAAGCAGGCAGGTTTTTATTTTCACTTCCTAAACCATAGCTTACCCAAGAACCCATGCTAGGGCGGTTTCCCACTTGTGCACCTGTTTGGAAAAAAGTAAGTGCAGGATCGTGGTTAATGGCTTCGGTGTACATACTTCTGATAATACATAGCTCGTCGCTCATGCTGGCAATATGCGGAATAGATTCACTAAACCATCCACCGTTCGCCCCGTGTTGTGCAAAATTAAATTTAGTTCCTGCTAAGGGAAATTTAGCTTGGTCTGCAGTCATACCTGTTAACCTTTGTCCATTGCGAATACTTGCAGGTAATTCTTCTCCATGCATTTTTTGTAGCATGGGCTTGTAATCATATAAGTCTAATTGTGAAGGAGCTCCATTTTGGAATAAATAAATAACACGCTTTGCTTTAGGTGCAAAGTGCGGAAGTACATTGGCAAATAAGTCTTCTTCATTGCTAGCATCAAAAATGCCCGGTACCATTAAGGAGCCTAGGGCAAGTCCACCAATACCTAAACTCAGTTTAGATAAAAATTTTCTTCTATTTTGATTTAAGCCATGTTCTAAAAATTCATTCATACTATTTATGATTTTGTAATGGTCTCTTCTAAATTATATAATATTAATATTGTTTTCATTAATGCAGCGGCTTCTGCTTCATTGTACTTTTTAGTAGGATGCTGATATTCTCCCACGGCTAAAGTATTTTTTAATAAAGGTGCATTGCCATTAAAAAAAGCAACTTGTTTTGCACAGTAGTCCATTAATTTATTACGCTCAAACCTGGAGGGCTTTCTAATAACAATGGTTTCAAAGGCTTGTTCTAATTTATCTTCCAAGGATTTATTGCTTACTGAAATATTTTCAGCCAACACACGAGAAGCTTCTAAAACTGCAGGGTCATTCAACATGGTTAAGGCTTGCAAAGGTGTATTGGTGCTAGCTCTTTTGGCTTCACACTGGTCTCTATTACTTGCATCAAAGATCATCATACTAGGAGGAGGCGCTGTTAATTTTATAAAAGTGTATAAACCTCTACGATAAATGGCTGGGCCATGGTCTTGTTTGTAAGAAGCTAAAACACCTCTTCCAGAAGTCGTGCTTTCCCAAACGCCTTTGGGTTGATAAGGCTTTACGCTGGGTCCTCCAATCATTGGATTTAAAATACCGCTGGTACCCAATACCCAATCTCTTACTATTTCTGCTTTGAATCTTATACGGGGAGACCTGGTATAATATAGATTATCGGGATCTTGTTCTAATTGTTTTTTACTCACCACACTTGATTGTTGGTAGGTATTACTAGACAATATTTTTTTCATTAAATATTTTACATCCCAATTGTGTTCCATAAAATCAACGGCTAACCAATCTAATAATGCAGGATGAGAAGGAAGTTCACCTTGTAAACCATAATCGCTAGATGTTTTTACAAAGCCTTTGCCAAAAATTTCTTGCCAAATAAAATTCACAAAAACGCGGGCCGTTAATGGATTCTTTTTTTCTACCGTCCATTTGGCCAAGCCCAATCTGTTTCTTTCATATTTCAAAGTGTCAAAAGGAAGAATAGATTCCAGTGCAGTAGGTTTTACTTCTACCGTAGTAGGTGCATCATAACTACCTCTGCTTAAAATATAGGTAGGCCTAGTTTTTCCGGTATCTCCCATTTTCCAATCTCCCATGACGGAGACTTCTAATTTATTCGTATCTACATGATTGATAAAGGATAATAATTTTGACTGCTCTTCTTTAGTAATAAATAATTTTGGATTTTTTGCAGGGGTAGAAATACTTACATCTCCTTCGTATCCTTTTTCTTTACTCATATTAAAAAAGGCATAAAGCTGGTAGTAATCTTTATTGGAGAAGGGGTCGTACTTGTGATCATGACACTGCGCACATTCAATGGTAACGCCTAGTATGGCCTTGCCGTAGGTTCTTGTTTTATCAATATTATAAGACACGCGGTACTCTTCTTCAATCACGCCGCCTTCCTCTGTGTATTTATGATTTCTAAAAAAAGCTGTTGCTAAAATAGAAGACTTACTTGCAGTGGGTAATAAATCACCAGCAATTTGTTGCGTTAAAAATTGATCATAATGCATATTGGTATTAAAAGCATTGATCACCCAATCTCTCCAAGGCCATTGAGACCTAATATTATCATCTTGAAAACCGTAAGAGTCTGCATAGCGCGCTAGGTCCATCCAGAGTAAAGCCATCTTTTCTCCGTAAGCAGGCTTTTGTAATAATTTATCTAATAATTGTGCATACCAGTTATCGCTACTATTATTTCTCCATGTGTTTAATTCTTCATAAGTAGGTGCAAGCCCAGTAATATCTGCATAAGCTCTTTTAATAAGCGCTTCACGGCTGGCGGTTTCATTGGGATCAAAACCTTTTGCTTCCATTTTCTCTAATATAAAGGGGTCAATTTCATTTTTAACCCACTTACTATTATCTACTTCCGGCAGGGCTTCTTTAATAGGTGCTACAAAGGCCCAATGCTTTTCATATTTGGCACCTTGCTCTATCCATTTGGTAAATAATTTTATTTCATCTGTGGTTAATCTGGCTAAGTGACTTTCTGGCATCGGCATCATGATGCCAGGATCATTAGACGATATTCTTTTTATCAATTCACTTTTTTCGGGATTACCTGGAACAATAGCAAAATGCCCTTTATTTTTTTCAAGTTCTGCAAAAGCACTTGCAGGTAAGTCTAATCGGAGCCCTGCTTTTATTTTAGATACATCAGGACCATGACAGGAAAAACATTTATCTGATAATATAGGACGTATATCTCTATTGTAGGAAATAAGGCTTTCTTTTTCTTTTTTAGCTTTAGCAAAATCAATTACCCCATAAAGCAAACCTGCTACTGCTAATAAAATGCCAAATATTATATATTTCTTCATAACTAGATTATAATAATTCAAGAAATTAATTCATTCAACTTTATACTCTTGTAAATTTATAAGGGTATACTTTTCCAGAAGCCCACTGTGCCACATAAATACTTCCTTCATCATCTACACATACATCATGTGGGTGTATAAATATTTTTTCTGTTTGAGACATAGGCTGTAATACACCATTGTTGTATACTGGGGCAGCGCCTCCTAAATTAGAAACTACTTTATTATTTTTATCTAAAATGGTTACAAAGCCTGAATTCACTGTATCTAAATTAGGTGAACGCAAAACTGCAGCGTATAAATAATCGCCTTTGATAACAGGTCTACACATACAAGCTCCTGGCAAGTGAATGACTTCTATTAATTTTCCATCCATTGAAAAACGCTTAAATGCATTGCGCGTTCTATCGGTAATAATTAAAGTGGGCGTAGCGTTTCTAGTATCTACACAAATACCATGGGCATTGTCTAAATATTCATCGCCCGCTCCTCTTCCTCCAAATGCATTTTTTAATTTCCCTTTTTCATCATAATGTAAAATATGTTGAGCACCATAGCCGTCTGCAATATAAAATTCACCATTGGCAAGTACTGCGGTTTCAGTAGGCACGAAGGCTTCCTTTTTTTGATAAGCAGGCAAGTCTGCAGGGGCATCAATGGTCAATAAAATTTTACCATCTAGGGTTGTTTTATACACTTGATGTTTATCGGTATCGGTTATAAATAAAAAATCTTCTTTGCCATTCTGTTGAACCGTTAACCCGTGTGCGCCTGGAAATTGAGTGCCCCAGGAGTCCATTAAGCTGCCCGACTTATTATAAATAATAAGATTATTTTTTGTTTCATTCGTTAATAGTAAAATTCGACCCTTACTATCTTGAATCATTTCATGACAATCATTGACTGGGGTTTTTGCTGCATTCAGTGTTCCCCAATTAGTATTTAATTGATAAGTCATTCCATTTTGACCATAGACTGGTCCACCTGTGGCAGACATTAAATTTTTGGTTAAGAGTAATCCGGTACTTGACATAATAGTGTTTTTTACAAAAGCTCTTCTTTTCATAGGTGGCGATTTAAATAATCATTCTCTAAGATACCTTTTTTGGCATAAAAAAAGAGCAGGTTTCTAAGTAGAAACCTGCTCTTTTATACAAATTAAATAAGTCTATTAATCGTCCGCGTCTTTTTTAGGGTTCATCTTTAAAAAGGCAGCTCTTCTCGGAGCGGGTACTATGGCGTTTTCTCCTTTTAAGCCCTTCCATAACACTTCATTAAATTCATGGTCATTGATGCTGTCTTCCTTTTTGAAATTAAAGGTTTCGCTTTTTCTTTGCATCGCTGTTCGTGCCGTATTTTTCTCATTGATATCCTGCTGTAAGGGCTTAGTAATGAAGCCTTTAGGGTTGGATACCTTGTCAAAACATCTCCATAAGGATCTGGCACCTGCATCATATTGACTCATAGGGGGCATGCCCAAAATAAGCTCAATAGTCTTTAAAACAGAGCTTGTGGAATAGGCGGTATGATCTACAAAGCCTCTTTTTACAAAGCCTCCCGCAATATAAGCAGGGCTGCGATGTGCATCTACATGGTCTGGGCCATTTTGAGCATCATCCTCTACTATAAAAACGACGCTTTCATTCCAAATAGAACTCTTGCTTAAATAGTCTACAAACATACCCACTGCTAAATCATTATCCGCTACATGTGCATAGGGAGATGGCCTGCCTAATTTCATGCCTTCCGTATGATCGTTTATAATTCTTAAGGTATTTAATTGTGGTACTTGATTAATGGCTAATAAAGAATCAAAATCACGTTTCCATTGACCCACTCTAGTGGTATCTCTTACAGTTTCATCCCAACTGGTATAATAGGGACAGAAATGATTTTCTAAAACAGGCAAATTGGCTTTATAGTTATCTGCAAATTCTCCGTAGGTTCTATAAGAAACACCTGCTCTTTTTGCATAGTCCCAAATAAATCCATTTTTATTATTGGCAATAGCACGCGTACCTTCAGCATCATAAGTACCACCACGTCCTCCGTAACTAGTCACCCAATTTTTTTCTAAGTAGTCATTGGCATATCCGCCCATTGTCCAGTTATGTCCATCCGCACTTACTTCACCATTCACATAAAAATTATCTAACAAAACAAATTCTCTGGCTAAGGCATGTTGGTTAGGTGTAATTTTTTCTCCAAATAAACAAAGGCTTGGATCGCCATTCCCTTCTTTCATATCCCCTAAAACTTGATCATAGGTTCTGTTTTCCTTTACAATATAAAATACATGTTTAATAGCAGAAGGATCACCTACTTTTTGAGGAATCACAGATCCTATTTCTGCATTAGATTTTTCTTCATTGTTTTTTGTGTAAGGTGTGTTTTCATATACTGCTGCTGAGTACAATCCTAATTGTTTTTCGGAAGGGGTATTAATAATACTTAAGGTTCCTTTCATGAGCCCTCCAATATATTGAACCTCTTTTGTATTTTTTAATAAACCTTTTTGCACCGCCATCTGTGCATTCTTATTATAAGGGTCAGGACCTAATGGATTCGCAAATGAAGTAAATCCTTTACCATTGGTTACATAAATTTTACTCCCTACTACCTTAACACTAGTTGGATACCAACCCACAGGAATAAAACCTTTCGATTTGCTATTACCAACCGCTGATACATCAAATACGGCTAAGCAATTGTTATCGGCATTGGCAATGTATAAAGTTTTTTCATCAGTACTTAGTGCCACGCCATTGGTAGTGGAACCCGCAAGGGCATTGGGATACAGCGCACAATTAAGGGTTTCTAGTACCTTTCTATTTTTAATATCTATTACGGAAACGCTATTGTCTTCTCCATTAGCTACATAAATTGTTTTTCCGTTTTTTGAAAGAATTAAATCGTTAGGATGTGTTCCAGTAGCAATGCTACTAGTTATTTTTTGACTTAAAGTATTATACACTAGTAATTTTTCTGCGCCCCAAACACTAATATATAGTTCTGAATTATCATTAGATAAAACGCAAGTATAGGCTTCTGCAGGAAGCGCTGTTTTATTCATTATTTTTTTACTAACTAAATTTACTTCATACAAAGAATTATCGTCTTTAGTGACTACGTATAAAATATTTTTTGCATCGTTGATGCAAATGCCCGCAGGAGAAATTTTATTAGGCCATTTTTCTCCCAATTTTATAGAATCAGTTAATTTTAATTTATTGTTTATGATACTATACTTTAAAATCCAATTATCATTACCACCCGAAGCGTATAAAGTTTTTTCATCTGCACTAAAAGCAATACCTAACCAAGACTTATCAATTTTAATATTATCTAAAATAGTATTTGAAACTAAATTAATAAGCTGAATACTTTGCGTGCTTTGTCCATTATTGGTAATGGCCATTAATTTTTTTGATTTAGAGACTGCCATATTCAAAGGCAAATCACCTAATGCTAAACTTTTACCTGCCGGACTTAATGCCCAGCCAGTAGGCAGCATTATTTTTTTTGAATCCTGTGCTTGCGTTATCATTCCAATACAAACAATTGCAATGACTAAAAAAATTCGTTTCATAGTATAAATTTTGAGCGTAACAAATTATGGGTAAAAAATAGTAATGAATATTATTTTCTGAAAAGCAAGGTATTGAATCTTGTTTAATACAAACCCTTTTCAATTGTGTATTTATATAAAATAACAAAGAGTTAATACCCTTATCCTAGCTCCCAAACCCTTAACCGGGGTAAATATGGGTTGCTAATACTTCGCTTTCTAGTCAGTGTTAATTATTTATTGATATTTTTCTCGTTGAATTTAATAGGATTAATATAAATATTTATTAATTTAATGTCCTAAATAAAACTATTCAAACTAAAATAATCTATTATGATTCAACAAGTATTAAAAAAAGCGGGCTTATTTATTTTTATATTATTTTTTACAAATAATGTATTTGCTCAAAATGATTTTGTAGGCAAATGGCTTTCACCTAGTAAAAAAGGGATTGTAGAAACCTATATACAAAATAATAAATTGTATGGTAAATTAGTCTGGGTAAAAACAGAAAGAAAAGATATATATAATGCCGATAAAAGTTTAAGAAACAGGGAAGTGAAAGGCATGATTATGTTAAATGATTTTATATGGGAAGCACCACAGTGGGTACAAGGTAAAATTTATGATGCAGAAGGGGGTTCTACCTATAGTAGTAAGATGTGGTTAAGCGAAGATAAGCAAACACTAAATGTACGCGGTTATTTAGGCTTTTCCATGCTAGGTAGAACTGAAAAATTCACAAGAGTAAAATAAATTATAAAATTTTTATGTCCCCCGAAAAAAATGATGCCTTTATTTTAATCAGTAGCCATGAACATTGCGAAGTAAGGCAAAACAAAGAAAATAACCAACATGGCTTATTTGCCAACGCTTCTTTTAAAGCAGGCGATACTATTGTAGCTTTTGATGCTTCAAAAATTGTGGATACTCCTAATTATTTAACAGTTCAAGTAAGTGAGCATAAACATATTTATCTATTCCCTGAATATTTGCAGTATGTGAATCATTGTTGTGAACCGAATGTTATATTTAATACCACTACTATGCAACTAGAATGCATCAGTGATATTGAAACAGGTGAGGAACTTCGTTTTTTTTATCCAGCCACTGAATGGAAAATTGCCCAACAATTTATTTGTAATTGTGGCAAACCCAGCTGTGTAGGCTTAATACAAGGAGCGGCTGACACCCCCACAGAGGTTTTAAATAAATACAAGCTAACCGATTTTATTAAATCCATGGCAGCTCAGTACAAAGCTTTCCTATTAATGCTTTAATTAAAAACCCCGAGATGTATTCATCTCAGGGCTTTGTCTAGATGGGTTGTAAAATTTTACTACTAAAAATATTTTGTCACACCTGGTATTGCAATGGGATAATGCCCATCTTCATTAGGGAGTACTGGAGGTTCAGCATTCCAATTATATGCTTTTGGTTGAATATCCATACCCGAATTAATGGCCTTATCCCATTCAATAACTTGTCCAGTATAAGTAGCCATTCTTCCTAGAATAGAAGTCATGGTGCTACTTGCTCCATTTTCTGCATCGGCGTATTTATATTCTCCTTTTGCAATGGCTGCGAACAATTCATCATGTTCTGTTTGATAAGGGTTGTTTTCTAATTTCGTATCATACTGATAAATAAGTTTACCAGTATGGTCTTTAATATTTGCAGCACCACAAAATATTTTTCCCTTCGTACCTATTAATAATTCATCTACCTTACTCATGGTACCAGGAATATGTCTACACTGACTATTTAAGATAGATCCATCGGCGTATTCAAATTCAACAAAGTGATGATCAAAAATTTCACCATGCTCTTTTCCTTTTCTAACTTGACGTCCACCAAAACCTTGGGCTTTCACAGGATGTCCGCCCTTGAACCAGTTAATGACATCTAGATTATGAACATGCTGCTCTGTGATATGATCGCCACATAACCAATTAAAATAATACCAGTTGCGCATTTGGTATTCCATTTCAGTTTGGTTGTATTTTCTAGGTCTTACCCAAACACCATCATTATCCCACCATGCTTGCGCAGAAGTAATGTCTCCAATTAAATCTTTTCTTTTATAGAGTTCACGATAAGAATTTTGGTAATGTCTTTGTAAACCTACTACTACATTTAATTTCTTTTGTTTAGCAATAGCTGCAGTGGCAAGTACACTTTGAATACCTGCAGGATCAGTGGCCACAGGCTTTTCCATAAACACATGCTTACCTTGCTTAATGGCTTCTGCAAAATGAATAGGTCTAAAACCTGGAGGGGTAGCAAGTATGACTACATCGGCAAGTGCGATGGCTTTTTGATAGCCATCAAAACCTGTGAATCTTCTTTCTTCAGGTACATCTAATCTTTTAGCTAATTCACCAATACTATTATTGATTTCCTCTATTAATGATTTATGGCAGCTGTCCAAATTGTCTTTGAAGGCATCGGCCATTGCAACAATTTTTACATTTTGTTTACTAGACAAGGCTTGCATAGCAGCACCGGTACCTCTGCCACCACAACCTACTACTGCTATTTTAATGGTATCATCGGAGCCGGAGAAAAAATTGGCGCTAGATAATAAGGGCGCTGCTAAAATACCTCCTGCAAGAAGGCTGCTTCCTTTTACGAAATCTCTTCGTGAATTATTTCCCGAAAATGGTTTGTTCATAATGGTAATTTTTAATTTATAAATTTAAATAGGCCTTAAAAAATTGTTTAATTTCTTCTTCTGTTGGTTGCAGGAAAGGACGTAGAAGCCTTATGCCCACTTGCTTTGCTTCGGTTAGCCACCATTTGCTTTTGGGTATTTGTGGATCTCTTCTATTCCAAATAGGATCGGAATGAAATCTTTTTGAAGATCTTAATTCAATTGCTGGATCTATAAAACTTCCCCCCTTTAATGTTTTTGGATATTTAGCCTCATTGGCTGCTATAGTTAATTGTTCATTGTTTACTTTTTCAAAAGCAGTAGCATCATAATGATCCAAGGTCCATTCAGTCATGTTGCCTAGCATATCATATAGGCCCCAAGGGTTTGGTAGTTTTTTTCCTACTTTATGAAATGTATTCTCACTATTTTTTTCATACCATGCATATTTATCTAAGTCTGCTGCATTGTTTCCAAAAAAATAAGCGGTATTAGTTCCTGCTTTACATGCATACTCCCATTCTGCTTCTGTCGGTAGGCGGTAAAATATTTTAGTTTTTTGATACAACCATTTACAATACATAATAGCGGTTCGTTGCGACATACTATTAGCAGGGTAGCCTCCTTCCTTTCCCATGCCCAAACTTAAATCTACATATTGTGGGCTAGGTCTTGTAATGGCGTCTACGCTTACATTCTGGCTCGTGCTTTCGTCTTTTAAAAAAACATCTAATTCATCTCTGGTTACTTCATAAGCACTCATCCAAAATGCAGCAATGCTTAATTTTTTTTGTGGGCCCTCGTCTGCATTTCTTCCTTTTTCATTGGCTGTACTACCTATTGTAAATTCGCCCCCTTGAATAGGCACCATTTTAAAACTTAAACGACTTCCTAAGATAGTTTGATCGTAAGGCATAAAATTATTTTCTTGCGCGCTTATTAACTGAGTAGCCAACAGACAAATACCAATACTTAAAATAATTTTATACAATTTCAAATCGCTCCGTTTAGTGTATTAAGATAAAACTTATTTAATTGTTTTATCTATTTTTTACCTTGAATTATATTAGTGGTTTGCCAATAATTTTTAAAACTGGGGGTAGCTTCAAAAACCAGTTTACCATTTTTTAGGGTAGTAATTAATAATGCAGCCTGATGAGAGATAGCTAATTGTTTAGCTTCCTTTATGGGTAGGATGCTGCAAGCAGTGGCTAGCCAATCCGCTGTGGCACCGGTTTTGGCTACAATGGTTACATTTCTAAGATTCGTTACACCATAGCCAGTAAGGGGATTGATGATATGAGAATATTTAACACCCTTATATTCAATAAATTGGTAGACATCACCAGAAGTAGCTACCGAACAATTGGAGAGTTGTAATTTTTTATTTAATAATTGATCTGTGGTTTCAGGAAGGTTTACACCAATAAGCCAGCCTTGCTGGTTCAAGGGCGGTCCACTCATTACAATATCACCTCCTGCATCGACCAATGCTTGCTGTATGCCATTGGCTTTTAAAAAATTAATCACCCACTGCGCAATATAGCCTTTGGCAATACCACCAAAATCTAATTGCATATTAGCATTAGGAAGAAAAATAGTGCCTAAGCGTTTGTTTATTTTTACTTGATTTAGTCCTACTAATTTTTTTGTGGCAAGAACTGTACTTGCCTCTGGGAATAATTTAGCTTTTCTAGCATTTCTCCATAAACTAGATAAAGGACCAATGCTAATATCGTAAGCGCCCTTACTTTGTATATAAGCATACTGCGATTTTTGCACTAGATCCAACATGGCAGTAGACATTTTATAGGGCAGTAAACCCGCACTGGCATTGATTTTAGACAGTTCGCTACTTGAATCGTAATTGCTAAAAATATGATTCAGTGAATCAACTAATTCATAGCTTTTTCGAGCTAAATGATTGGCTTTGTTGGAGTCGGCACTCACAATAATTAAATTGAAAGCAGAGCCCATTTTCATTTCTGAATAGCTAAACTTCCTAGTTTGCGCTTGCAGTAAGGGTGTAGAAAATACAAGAAGGGTAATTGTATAAATGAATGGTTTCAAACTTGTTCTTATTAATACTTATGCTTAAATTTAAGCTATAAAAAAATACAATACTATGGAACGCAGAAATTTTTTAAAACAAAATGTTTTAGTGGGCGGTTCACTTTTAGCAGGTAGTAGTTTATTAGCAGCAAACGCAAAAGCAATTGCATCCAATACTGTAGAGCCTACCCCCTTCAAATTAAAATATGCTTTTCACGATGGCATGTTTGAAAATTTTGCCGGACCTAATTTTATTGATCAAATAAAATACGCACATAGTATTGGTTTTACTGCTATTGAAGATAATGGAATGATGAGTAGAACCCCTGAAATGCAACAAAAAATTGGAGATACGCTAGCTGCACTTGGAATGCATATGGGTGTATTTGTGGTGAACTTTTCTAATAATGATAAAACCAATTTAACCACTGGTTCTAAAGAATGGAAAGATAAGTTTACGGCATCTTGTAAAGAAGCCGTTGAAGTAGCTAAAAGAACCAATGCAAAATGGATGACCACCGTACCTGGTAATTTTGATAGAAGTTTACCCATGGATATTCAAACAGGCAACGTGATTGAAGGATTAAGAGCAGGGGTAGACATTTTAGAAAAAAATAATTTAATTACTGTATTAGAACCCTTAAGCGATACGCCCAATTTATTTTTACGCTACTCAGATCAAGCCTATGCTATTTGTAAAGCCATCAATAGCCCCGCTTGTAAAATTTTATTTGACATGTATCATCTGCAAAAAAATGAGGGTAATATCATTAATAATATTAATAGATGCTGGTCTGAAATAGCGTATTTCCAAATTGGCGATAACCCAGGCCGCAATGAACCAGGATCGGGAGAGATGAACTACCGAAATATCTTCAAACATATTAATAGCAAGGGGTACAAAGGTATTTTGGGAATGGAACATGGAAAAGTAGGCGCAGGCAAGGAAGGAGAATTGGCTTTAGTTAAAGCCTATAGAGAAGCAGATAATTTTTAAGTATTTCCAAATATAATTAACCAATATAATTAGTCCACATAATTAATACGTTATTGACACAAGTATTATAAATTAAATCCTACTATGAAAAAATACTTTCTACTTGTTTTAATTTTTGCATTCGCTCAATCTACTAATGCTCAAAATTATCAGCCTAATTGGGAATCTTTAAATACCAGAAAAATTCCTGCTTGGTTCCATCAAGATAAGTTTGGCATTTTTATTCATTGGGGTGTGTACTCGGTTCCTGCCTATGCGCCCATTATGCCCAATAGTGGTTATAGTTATTCAGAGTGGTATAGATATAGATTGTATGAGAAGCAAAAAGATTTTATGGCCTTTCATAATAAAAATTATGGCAGCAGTTTTGCTTATGAACAATTTGAACCTATGTTTAAAGCAGAAATGTTTGATCCTAATCAATGGGCAGATGTATTTAAAAAATCGGGTGCACGTTATGTAGTACTTACTTCTAAACACCACGATGGGTATACATTATGGAATAGTGCTGAAGCTGATCGTGATTGGAATAGACCTTGGAACGCTGTAACAGGAACTCCTAAGCGCGATTTATTAGGAGACTTATCTACTTCAGTAAGAGACGCCGGACTTAAAATGGGTTATTATTATTCTTTATACGAATGGTTTAATCCCTTATGGTTGCATAACCGAAAAAAATATGTTACAGAACATATGATACCACAGTTTAAAGATTTAGTCACTAAGTATAAGCCCTCTGTTATTTTCTCTGATGGAGAATGGGATATATCTGATACCGCTTGGCAAAGTCCTGCACTACTTGCTTGGTTATTTAATGAATCGCCTGTAAAAAATGAAGTCGTGGTGAATGATCGTTGGGGGAATAATACAAGAGAGAAAAACCATGGAGCTATGTATACAACTTCTGAATATGGAAGTGGCATGGATGCGAGTATTATATGGGAAGAAAGTCAAGGGGTAGGGCATTCTTATGGCTACAATAGAAATGAACAATTAAAAGATTATAAATCTAGTCATGATTTAATATTAATGCTAAGCGATATTGTTTCAAGAGGAGGTAATTTATTATTAGATATTGGACCTGATGCAGATGGTACTATTCCTGTTATCATGCAGCAACGTCTATCCGATATGGGCGATTGGTTAGCTATTAATGGTGAAGCGATTTATGAAACAGAAGCTTGGAGACCAGCACAATGGACTAAGGGTTATGTTCAACCTAAAAAAGGTGCCAGTTTTATGGCTAATTATAATGTAGCAAAATTAGTGGTACCACAAAGCGATAGTGCTTATATAGAAACCTTCTTCACCAAAAAAGGAAATGATATTTATTGTATTGTGCCTTCTTATCGTAATACACTTACTATTAGAGATTTAAAATTACCTAGCAGTGCTACTGCCAGTATTTTGGGAGCTGATGTAAAAACGAATTGGAAACAAAAAGGAAAAGATGTGGTTATTGATTTAACAGCTATTAAGCCTAATAGTATTTCTTCTTCAGGCATTTTTGTTGTGAAATTAAAACAGTGATTATTTCAAATTATATTTTTTCATTCGGTTGTTCATTACCTTAAACCATAAGGGTGGCACCAAAGAAAGTAAAATCATGCCTGGGTAACCTGTAGGCATTTGTGGGGCATTGTCAAAGCTTCTTAGTATTTGATATTTTCTTGAAGCCAAGTAATGGTGATCGCTATGACGGCTTAATTCAAATAACATTAATCGACCAATAATATGATTGCTATTCCAGCTATGATGGGGTTGTACTCTTTCAAATTGATGATTTTCGGTTTCATTTCTTGTTAGTCCATAATGTTCGATGTAGTTAACTGATTCTAATAATAGACCACCCATTAGAGCGGCTACCATAAATAATAAAGTGGTAGTCCATCCAAACAAGATAAAAATGCCCACTAGAAATAGTAGTTGAATTATTTGAAATAGTAGCATTTCATTGCGAAGTGAAAATATGGGTTGTCCTTTTTTGCTAAGCTCTTCATTAGCAATTTTCCAAGCACTCAAATAAGTACCCATTAAAGTTTGCGGCCAGAAAGCGTATAAAGATTGATTGTATTTAGCTGTACTAGGGTCTGAAGCCGTTGCTACATGTTTGTGATGGCCTTTATTATGCTCAATAAAAAAATGCATATATAAACTTGTAAGCAAAAGCATTTTTGCCAAGAACTGTTCAAATTTATTAACGCGATGCCCTAACTCATGTGCCACATTAATACCAAAAGCACCGCAAAGTAATCCCATGCTTACAATTCTTCCAGCCAAGTCCCAATTGCTAATGTTTGCTTCTTGAACTGCATGAAAAAATATCCATAATGAATAATATTGCAATACAACTGCTGCGTACAATACAAAGTCATAGCCTCTATTTTTTTTAGCCAAGGCTTCCTCTACTTCATCTAAATTTTTTGGGTCTGCTTTGATAAATAGTTCCAAAAATGGAATTACAAAAAAAGTATACAATAGAGTGTACCAACAAGCGATACCAGTTTCTTTAAAGGCAATTAGGGCCAATAGGTACAATACAAATGGAGTCAAGTATTTAAAAGACTTAGTCAATGCAATCATGCCAGTAAATTAAAAAAAATTATTGGGATACTTGTGAATATGGTTGTAATTTCCTAAAAATTATTAAAAATGAGAAAATTAATGCTAGCAACGGCTTTGTTCTTATCAACTCAAATGATAGCACAAGACTTGCCTAAAAACTTCACCGCCTTGTTGAATGAAGTTGAACCTCAATTAATTAGTTGGAGACAACATTTTCATGAATTCCCTGAACTGTCTAACCGTGAATTTAAAACAGGAGCTTATATTGCTGATTATTTAAAATCAATTGGATTGGAAGTAAATTATCCAGTGGCTAAAACTGGGGTAGTAGCTATTTTGAAGGGGGGTAAACAAGGTCCTGTGGTGGGTTTGCGTGCAGACATTGATGCGCTACCCATAGTAGAAAGAGCCCCCATTGCTTTTGCATCAAAAGTAAAATCGGAGTACAATGGTCAATCTGTTGGCGTAATGCATGCCTGCGGACATGATGCGCACACCGCTATCTTAATGGCGACTGCAAAAATGTTGAAGCAAATGCAAAAAGAATTGCCTGGTACGGTGGTGTTTTTATTTCAACCTGCTGAAGAAGGATCACCGAATGGTGAAGAAGGTGGTGCGCCACTCATGATCAAAGAAGGCGTCATGGACAACCCTAAAATGGATGTCATTTTTGGCTTACATATGGCGGCACAATTACCTGCAGGGACCTTGAGTTATAAATCGGGTGCCGCACAAGCTTCTTCGGATTTATTTAAAATTATAGTAAATGGCAAAGGAAGTCATGGAGCCATGCCCTGGGGCAGTATCGATCCAATTGTTATATCTGCTGAAATTATTGAAGCTTTGCAACATATTGTGAGTCGTGAATCTGATTTAACTAAGGCACCCTTGGTTATTTCTATAGGCTCATTGCATAGTGGTGTGAGAGCAAATATTATTCCAGAGACCGCTGAAATGTTGGGTACCATTCGTTCTTTGGATGCTACCATGAGAAAAGAAACGCATGAAAAAATGCGTCGTGTGGTGCAACATATTGCACAGAGTGCAGGTGCAACTGCGACCATTGAAATTAATACGCAAACCATGATCAATTACAATGATCCTAGATTAGCTAAAAAATCTTTAAGTGCATTGAATAAAGCAGCTGGGGCTGATAATGTGATGGAATCTCGTTGGACAACCGCTGCTGAAGATTTTTCTTTTTATGGAGATAAAGCGCCTTCTTTCTTTTTTAGTTTAGGAGGTATGCAAAAAGGAAAAAATCCCACTGAAGTGGGTGGACACCATACACCTGATTTTTATTTAGATGAGTCAGGTTTTATTTTAGGTGTCAAAGCTTTTTGTAATTTGGTCTTTGATAATGCAAAGCCATAAATAATTTATTGCGGACTTGTATCATAGTTTAAATACAAGTCGGCAATTTTTTTAGCTTCAATGATAGGATCTCCTTCGTTTCTATTGGTTAATACTATAACCATTAATTTTTTATCTGGAAACAATAAAATATTATTTCTAAAACCCATAGAACTACCATCATGGTAAGGGTGCGTACTATTCTTATAATCTTCCACATGCCAGCCATATCCATAATCAATCATTTTACCATTGTCTAATTTTTTTCTACTCCAAGCATTTTTTTGCATTTCAGGACTAATTAATTTATAGCTCCATAAGGCCTTGATCCATTTAGTCATCTCCATGGTACTAGTATAAATACCCCCGTCTCCTAATACAGCACTGGTAAGGCTTTGGTCGGTTTGGGTCCATAGTCCATTTTCAAAAGAGTTTCCATAGGCTCTATTTAAAATTATTGATTTTCCTTGCTCATAGGCAAGCGTTGATTTCATACCCAATGGCTTAAATATATTTTCCTTTAAAAAAACAGCAAAATCTTGGCCACTTATTTTTTCTACAATGAGTGCTAAAATAGCATAACCTGTATTGCTATACTTATAATTAGTGCCCGCTGGAAAGTAGAGAGAATCGGCTATATACATTAACTGCAAACAATTGGTATCATGTAATTGTTTTTGTTGCGTAGCCGGCATCAGGTCTTCGTAGTCTATCAAGCCTGAACTATGGGTAAGTAAATGTTTGATTTTAATTTTTTTACCATAAGCCGGGAAACTTGAAAAATATTTAGTCAGTGGATCTTCTAAAGATATTTTATTGTTCTTAGCAAGCAGTAAAATAGACATAGCCGTAAACTGCTTGGTAACTGATGCCAATCTAAAATTGGTATAAGGATCAATTTTTTCAAAACTGCTCAATTCTTTTACGCCATAGCCTTTTTTGAAAACAATTTTATCGTTTTGGTATACAAGTACACTGGCTCCAGGTTTTGAATCTGAATTATACTCCGACAAAATAGCATCTATTTTTCTTTCCTTTAATAATAATGCACTTGGCTTGCAAGCGCCTACTGATAAAAGAACTAAGCAGTAAATGGCTATTTTATGAAATAATTTTGAACTCATTTTTTTAATAAATTTTCTAATTCAGCCTGGGTTTCTTTTACTGCTTTTTCTGTTTGAGTAGTGGGAGCCATTTCTGTACTTTCTAAAATATTAAATAATCCTGTAAACTTTTGATAAATAGCAGGGAACTTATTCAATGATTTTTTACGGCCCTCATAACAAATCATCGACAAATCGTGTTGACGTTGCCATTCGGCTGTACTTGTTTTAACTCTTGGGTCCATGGTAATGGTCATAGGCTGTTCCTGCGTTTGGCCATTTACGGTTAATCTTATTTTATAATTACCCGGCATCACCCAAGGTGCAGTGGCATCGGGTGGGGTATTATGTATAATAGCTGTCATAGGATAAGCTGCAGGTATATTCAATGGAGCATATTTCATATCCCATAAAAAACGGTGCGCTCCTTTTGTGGCTGCTAATATTTGTTGAGGTCTTATCCAATACAGAGGAATATTTACTTCAGGTATGGTATATAAAGTATCATTGCTAGTGAAGGTTCTAATGATATCTCCTTTTGTATTTAGAATTTCTAATTTCACTGGACCAGCACTATTGTTATGTAAATAATAATCAATCATGGCACCATCGGGAGGGTTTTCACCAGCCGGTTCTTCAGGAGGAAGCGGCGTATCGGTATTCATATTCCATCTTACTCTAATGGCTTTCTGTGGTTTAAACAAAACAGTTTCTTTGGCTTTATTTATATTGTGTTGTCGAAGTGGTGTAATATTATCTAAGATCCAAAAACTACGACCATGTGTTCCAATGACTAAGTCATCGTCTTTAATGACTAAATCACGAATAGAACTAGCGGGCATATTTAATCTTAAAGACTGCCAATTTTCTCCTGCATCTAAAGAAAAGTAAACTGCATTTTCTGATCCTGCAAATAATAAACCTTTTCGCACGGCATCTTCTCTTACAGAGTTTATAGGTTCATTTGGTAAACCATTAATAATTTTCTTCCATGTTACTCCACCATCTGTTGTTTTATAAATATGTGGTGTCATATCATCTACTCTAATTCTGTTCACCGCTACATAAGCCGTGTTTACATCAAATCTACTTGCATCAATCATAGAAATTTTACTCCAAGAGGTAATGGATGTTGGCGTAATATTTTTCCAATTTTTACCTCCGTCTTTAGTAATATGAATAAGTCCATCATCGGTACCTGCCCATAAAACATTTAAGTCTTGATAAGAAGGGGCGAGTGAATAAACGACTCCACGTTGACGCATTTTTTTAACTTCATCTGTATTATAAATACCCACACTAGCAGGGATATCCCAGGTTTCACGGCTTAAATCGGGGCTAATGGTTTCCCAACTTGATCCACCATTGGTAGTTTTAAAAATAATATTACCTGCAAAAAATAAAGTTTTGTTATCGACGGGTGAAAATAAAACAGGCGCTGTTCTAATAAAACGAACCTTACCATCTCTTACTGGAGTAGGTGTAATATTTTGAACTTGCGCAGTGCGCTTATCAAACCTTGTAATTTTTCCACCATAAATAATATTAGGATCTAAGGGGTCTGCTGCAACATATCCATATTCTTCTACACCTACTGGATGCCATTCTCTAAAAGTAATTCCACCATCATTCGAACGTGATGCAATACCCACTGAACCACTTTCTTGTTGACCTCCATATACATTATAAGGGAAAGCATTATCGGTACTTACATGATAAAACTGAGCAGTAGCTTGGTTATACCAACTTGAATAAGTTTCACCACCGTTCACTGTAATGGTCCCACCTTGGTCTAAACCAATTGCAATAATATTGGGGTTATTAGGGTTAATCCAAAAACGGTGATAGTCATCTCCGCCTGGCGCCCCTTTAATACCTTCCCAAGTTTTTCCGCCATCTTTCGATTTCCACATTACTACATTCGCAGAATAGACAATGTCTTCATTTTTAGGATCGGCCTTTACTTCTGCAAAGTCACTTCCTCTTCCCCATAATCTTCCATCAGAAGTTAACATATACCAAGACTCCCCTGCATCATCACTTCTATAAATGCCTCCTTTTTTAGCTGCATCAACAGTGGCGTACATTCTATTTGAATTACTAGGGGCAATGGTAAAGCCAATTCTTCCTAAACCATCTTCGGTAGTGGTTGGAAAGCCTTTAATAATTTTTTTCCAAGTATTTCCGCCATCGATTGATTTATATAAACCACTTGCTTCACCATCCCAGGCACCATTTTCCCAAGGCCCTTGTCTTGCAGCCCAAATAGTCGCAAATACAATATTACTATGATTAGGGTCAATCAATACTTGCACCGCACCTGTGTTCTCGTCAATATATAATACTTGTTCTAAAGTTTTTCCGCCATCCAAACTTCTATATACACCACGTTCTTTATTCGGCCCATAAGGATGTCCAAGTGCGGCTACAAAAATTCTATTTTCATTTCTTGGGTCAATACTAATGCCACCAATTTGTTGCGCATCATGCAATCCCATATTGGTCCAAGTTTTTCCAGCATCGCTTGATTTATATAAACCATTACCAATAGATAAATCGGGACGTTGAATACCTTCACCACTTCCTACATAAATAACATTTGCATTAGAAGGGGCTACGGCTACATCGCCTACGGATCCTGTGTTTTCAGCATCAAAGATGGGCTTCCAGGTATGACCATAGTCGGTGGTTTTCCAAACACCTCCATTATTCACACCAATGTAAAATACATTGGGTTGATCCGCTACACCAGAAATACCTACTGTTCTTCCAGCTCTATGTGGGCCAATCATTCTATATTTTAAACCAGCCAATTGTTCTGTACTTACTTGCGCAAAACTAGCGCTTGCTAATAATCCCAATATAAAAGTAGAAAATACAAAACGGTACTTATTTTTTAAAGTAGTTAGAAGGGATATCATATAATTAATTTAGGTACTTAAATATACTAAATAATAGCTTCCCTTATTTGCGCTTGGGTGCTTGCATAATATTCATTAAATTCAATCATTGGTTTTAAAATATTTATTCAATTTTTTATGAAAAAGCAATTCATTTTTATTTTTTATTTGTTCCTTAGTCTTTTTAGTGCAAAGGCTGTTTTTGCACAAACGGCTGGTTCTAAACCTTTTGCAGCTATGCCTTTTCGATTTATTGGCCCTGATGGCAATAGGACTATTGCGGTGGTGGGTGAGCCAGGTAATCCAATGGTATCTTATGTGGGGGCAGCTTCCGGAGGTATTTGGAAAACCACCGATGGCGGTGTGCATTGGAAACCGATTTTCGATAATATGGATAATTCTTCTATAGGTGCATTAGCCATTTCAAAATCAGATCCTCAACAAGTTTGGGCTGGTACAGGTGAAACATTTGTGATTCGTCCAGCACATGCCAATGGCAATGGAATTTATAAGTCAAGTGATGGAGGTAAAACATGGGAAAATAAAGGACTCAAAGAAACTGTTTTAATTAGTAAAGTGATCGTAGATCCGACGGATACAAATACTATTTACGTAGCGGCCATGGGTCATATGCATGGACCACAAGCAGAAAGAGGTGTGTATAAAACAGTAGATGGTGGAAATCATTGGGAGCGCATTTTATTTGTAGATGCGAATACAGGCTGTAGCGATTTATCTTTAAATGAAAAAGATCCTAATAATTTAGTGGCTGCTATGTGGCAAGTAAATCTTACCACTTGGAATTTAAATAGCGGCGGCCCAGGTAGTGGATTTTATAAAACAATCGATGGAGGAAAAACTTGGCAAGTAATGAATAATGGATTACCAGGCGGCAGCGCTCATCCTATTGGTAAAACATCTATAGACATTGCACAGAGTAATCCTAAAACCATTTATGCATTAGTAGAAGATAAGTCCCCTGGCTTATATAAATCAATTGATGGAGGAGAACATTGGAAATTGATGTATGAAAATCATTCAATGGCACAACGTGCCCCTTACTATACAAGAGTGCGTGTGTCCACGAAAGATGAAAATAAATTGTATACTATTTGTGTTACCATCATGGAGTCAAAAGACGGCGGCATTAGTTTCAATGGCAATGGAACTTATGAACCAGGAGGCGATAACCATGATGTTTGGTTTGATCCTACCAACGCAGAACGTATAATGGTAGCACATGATGGTTGTCTGAATATGAGCTTCAATGGAGGTAAAACCTGGAACAATATTAATTTACCTATTGCACAAATGTATCATGTAGCAGTAGATAATATGGTTCCTTATCATGTAATGGGAAATAGACAAGACGGTTATAGTTATAGAACAGCAGCAATTAGTATGCAAGGTTCCATTCCTTTAGGCTTATGGGAAGGAGTAGGCGGTTGTGAAAGTGGATTTGCACAACCCGATCCTTTTGATAATAATATTATTTGGTCTGGATGTTATGATGGAGGATTAGATGTTACCGATGTTAGAACAGGCTATTCACATGATGTGCGCCCTTGGCCAGCAGCAGGTTATGGCTGGACTCCAGCAGATATGAAATATCGTTGGCATTGGAATTTTCCGATGGCATTATCTAAACATCAAAAAGGGGTAGTGTATGTTGGAAGTCAATATGTACATAAAACTTCTAACAAGGGAATGTCTTGGAATGTTATCAGCCCCGACTTAACCACCAATGATAAAACCCATCAGCAAAATTCTGGTGGTATTAATTCCGACAACCTTATGACATTTGATGGCTCTACATTATATGTAATTGTAGAATCCCCTTTAACAAAAGGTGTTTTATGGACAGGTAGTAATGATGGACAAGTACAAGTCACTACCAATGATGGAAAAACATGGACCAATGTAACTGCGAATATAAAAGGAATAGCACCATGGGGAACTATTCGAAGCATTGATGCTTCCAATTTTGAAACGGGGACTGCTTATATAAGTATTACCTATCAACAATTAGGCGATTTTAAACCCTATATTTTTAAAACAACTAATTATGGTAAATCCTGGAAAGAAATAGGAACGGGTATCCCCGCTGGTAATAGTTCGTTTGTACATAGCATCAAAGAAGATCCGGTTCAAAAAGGTTTGCTCTATGCAGGAACAGATAATGGTTTATATATTAGTCCAGATGATGGTAATACTTGGGTACATTTAAAAAATAATTTACCACCCTCTCCAGTTTATTATATTGCTATTCAAAAAAACTTTCGCGATTTAGTCTTAGCTACTTATGGAAGAGGTTTTTATATTTTAGATGATATCACACCTTTGAGAGAGTGGAGTAAGCAAATGGTAAAAAATAAAAATGAATTGTATGCACCTAGACAAGCGTATCGTTTTAATAATAAAACAGGTATTCATAACGAATCCTCAATGGTCACTGGGAAGAATCCTCCTTATGGTGCCAGCATCAACTATTATTTAGCAGATAGTCTTTCTTCCAATGCTTTTATTTATATTTTAAATAGTAAAGCAGACACCATTCAAAAAATGGAAGGCACGCATCATAAAGGGGTAAATAGAATTTGGTGGAATCTTGCACATAATGATATTGAACTCCCCCCTTTAAAAACAATACCTGATAATAAAAATTATTTAAAATTTGATTCACTCGGGAATAGACGCATGGTTATTTATGATTTAGATATTGGTCCAGGACTAGAGCCTATTAGAATTCCGCCAGGTAATTATACAGTGGTTTTAAAAGTAGGTAAAGAAATAATGAAGCAGCCTCTACAAGTATTGAAGGATCCTAATGCATATTCAAGTATGAGTGAAATACAAGCTCAATACGAGTTTGGAATGCAATTAACTAGTGCTATGAAAAAATGTTTAAGCCTAATTGATAAAATGGAAATAGAGCGAGCTAGTTTATTAAAGCAAAATACAACAGCAGCTACTGCGCGCGAAAAACAAATTTATACTATTGAAAAAGAATTGTTTGACATTCACTTGACAGGAGCGAGGATGGATATTTTTAGAAATCCAGCTAAAATATTTGAAAGACTATTAGCCATTACTAAAGAAAGTCAAACCATGGGCGCCGATTTTCCACCCACTTCACAACAAAAATTAGTGTACCAGGAGTTAAACACACAATTGGAAAAACTGGCTGCATCCTATCTTAAATTATAAGCTAAAAAAATACCCTTCTTAAATAGAAGGGTATTTTTTTTCTAAGCGTTTTTTATTTTATTTATTCCACCAATAAGTAAACTTTAAAACTACGGCTCTATTTTTAACAAATACAGGTCCGATATAGTAGTTATCGGTGTACACTATAAATAAATCAGAGACGGGTTTATAACGCCATTGTAATCTTGTATTAAAGTTTATATTTTTTGTTTGCTCGTTGTACTGGTAGAAGGCTGTAAAAAATAATTTATCTGTCATGGTGATATCTACTTTAGGGCCAATCAAGAAAAAATTATTGTTGCCCCATGGTTGTGGTAGTTCAATATAATTATAGGTAGCGGATACATCAAAGTTGACATAGGGTTGAATACGATAACCAATATTACCCGTAATGCTTAATAATTTACCATCGGCATAGTAGCCCCCTTTTTTTGCAGATAGGTAATAAGTAAATTTATATTGAGGTGCAGAAATCCAATTAAAACCTACTGATGACCATTGGTGTTTGGTATTGGCAGCCAAGGTTTGCTTTCCAATTCTAGTGGGATCAAAGGGTGCTAATAATTCTACATATTCGTTTTGAATGACAGAGGCGATAGTGCTCTTGTCTCTAAATGTAATTAGATAATTAAATGATTTTGTGTTATCTGTTACATTAAAATTTGTATTATAATAATTTGTAGTAGTGAACTGAGGGCCATGGCTTAAGATAGAACCGCTTTTAGGAAAAAACAAGCGTGTAATACTTGGCATAAACTTGATATAATTATTTCTTGGAATATAGCCAACTTCTGCATTGTAATTATTGCCTACCACTTCGTGCTGCCAAGAAATAATCCAGTTTCTACTACTATATTGTAAATTACCTGCGTTTAAAAAATCTTTTCCTGATTTATTAGGTGTAAAGGATTTGATTAAAATAGTTTTTCCTGACCAAATATTATTTTTTGGAGCAAGGTTAAATTCAAAACCAAAGTTTCTATTATACGGGTTGCCTATAGCGTTAGTATTAGTGGGAGTGATAGTTTGTTGTGCTGGATAATTAAAGGCAGTCTTGTCGATATAAAATAATTCAATATTAGATTTTTTAAATAATTTTCTTTGTAAGGCAACTACTGCAAAATTTTGTGCTAATAAATTTTTAGACTCATCCGCACTGGTTTTCATATCCATAATACCTATACGCCAATTCTTATTCACTCTACCACTCATTCTAGCACCAAAATCAATATTGGTATTCAAGCCAATTCTTCTAGAGAAAAAGGGGCGTACATTTTCAAAACCTAAATTAGAAAATAAATCTGCGTTCTCTAAAAAAAATTGTCTTCTCTCTGGGAAGAATAATTCAAAACGACTTAGATTGGTTACTTGTCTATCTACTTCTACTTGAGAGAAGTCGGGGTTCACTGTTAAGTCTAAATTTAAAGAAGACGACAAACTAATTTTTGCATCTAAGCCGTAAGCGCTTCTATTCACAGAAGCCTGGTTAATTTTTGTACCATCATTTGTCGCAAATTCTTTTGAAACACTAGACCTAAAATAAGGAATGAGCGAAAAATTATTTTTTTGTGCTGGAAGTGGTGCATCCCAAACCAGCGATCCAGTATAAGCTAAAGCAGCAGTGGGAAACTGTCTTGGCACAGGTGCCCAGCTAGACTTCTCTGTTGTTTTTAAATCGTTTCTACTAAAGTTTACTCCCCATTCTTGAACACCTGATTTATACCTAATAGATTTAAAAGGAATGGCTGCTTCCAAAACATATTTTGAACTGTCATTATAAATAGCAGAGGTCCATTTATTATCCCAGTTTAAATCTACAGAACCTCCATCAAACATAGTACCATCCCATTGGGCACCCACTGCACTGGCGCCAAATGCAAAACCATTGGTTAAATCACCATAGGTGTCCATGAACATAATGAAATTATCATTTTTGCCAAAGTTCCAATCTCTTTTCAAAGACTCTATCATATCCACGCCGTCACCCACCTTGGTACAAATAGCAATAATGTATAAATTATTTTCATCGTAAGTCATTCTTACTTCGGTGGGTACATTAGAAACACTAGTGTCCATAGGAAGCACCATTGGAAATTTATCTACAGCCTGCGCCTTTAACCAGGACTGCTCATTCATTAGGCCATCTAACTTTATTGCATCCGTTGCTTTGTGAATGTAATATTTAATGTTAGCGTTCTTTTTTTGTGCCTGTGTTGTTAGAAATCCAAGTATGCATAATAATAAAAAGGGAAGTCGAAATAGTTTCAATGTAAGCTAGTTTATGGTTTGAATGGGTAAGGTCTGGCCTTATAATGGATTGCTAAATTTAAAGTTTTTAATTTATTAAAATGTAATATCTTTAATACCACTTATGTAAAACATTTTAAATTGTATACTATGTCAGTCAATAGAAGAAAATTTTTAACAGTATCGGCGCTTACAGCCGGCGGTTTAGGTTTGAGCAGTTCTATATTTGGAAGACAGCATGATGAAAAAGAGAGTCCTCAAGTAGCTGGCATAGTGCCTATTTCAGTAGCGGAACGAAAAGCAAGAATTGCAAAAGCACAGGAATTGATGTCCCAAAATAAAATGGATGCTATATTTTTAGAGGGCACCCCTTCTTGTTTTTATTTTACTGGCATGCGTTGGGGCCTCAGCGAAAGAACCTTCGGAGTGGTTATTCCTGCAAAGGGAGCACTGGTTTATGTTTGCCCAAAATTTGAAGAAGATAGAGCTAGAGAATTAATACTACCTGCTTTTGGAGAAGAAGTTCGTTGTTGGGAAGAACACGAAAGCCCATATGCGGTCATTGTAGGTATTGTAAAAGATAGAGGGGTTCAACATCATAGCATTGGAATGGAAGAAAGGGTAAGATTTTTTATTGCCGATGGCGTAAAAAAAGAAGCTGCTGGATTTGAAGTAGTAGATGCAACGCCTATAACTGCTGGATGTAGAATGATAAAATCACCTGCAGAAATTGCACTGATGCAAAAAGCAAGTGATATTACCATTGAAGCCTATAAAGCTGCTTTTGCAACTATTGTTCCAGGCATGTCACAAACATTATTAAGTAATAATATTTCAGCTGCCTTTAGAAAATTAGGATTTAGTGGAGGCGCCTCTGTACAAATAGGAAAATATTCGGCCCTACCTCATGGAAGTATAACTCCTCAAACTATTAAAGAAGGAGATGTGGTAATGATAGATGGAGGCACTAGTTGTGAAGGCTATGCTTCTGATATTACGAGAACCGTTGTGGCAGGCAAACCTACACAAAGACAAATAGATGTTTGGAATTTAGAAAAGCAAGCACAGGACGCCGCTTTTGCTGCTATAAAAATTGGAGCCCCTTGTGAACAAGTAGATGCTGCAGCAAGAGCAGTGATTGAAAAAGGAGGCTTTAGCACCAATTATAAATTACCAGGGCTACCGCATAGAACTGGCCATGGTATTGGATTAGAGGGACATGAGTGGACTAATTTTGTGAAAGGAAATAAAACGCCTATGGCAGTAGGTATGTGTTTTAGTGATGAACCTACTATTTCTATTCCAGGAGAATTTGGCATTAGATTAGAAGACTGTCTTTATATCGCAGCAGAGGGTCCAAAGTTTTTTTCCAAACAAAGTATTTCGATTGAAAAACCTTTTGGATAATTTTTATGGTTAATTATTAGTTTAGTTTTTGTAAAATGATATAAGCACTTGGTGTAGCAGGCCTTGAGGGACTTGCTTGCGCAGTGTTACCAGTTGCGGCAGTACTTATATTCTTTACACTAAAATATAGTTCTATATAATCGTTGTCGCCTAGGTCCACCAAATAATTACCAGTCAGTAAATTTTTAATATTACTTCCAGCAATATTAAAATTGGTATTGGTATTTACATAAGCCGATCCATTTCTTCTTATCCAAACACTTGCTTCATCTACCCCTAGATCTGGTTTTATCATTTGAATAGAATATTGAACCCTATATACGCCTGCATGCAGTACTGTAATTTTACTGGCTTGTCCACTTGTATTGGGCTGTACTGAAATATTATTTAATAATCCATTATAGGAAAATTTAATAGCAGTAGCGCTGGATACTGCGCTAGCTCCTTGTTTAGCGGTGTCGTAAAAACTTCCATAATCATACACTACAGACAAAGAAGCAATACTATTTATTCTATTAGATAGGCTAATAGTGTCTTTGCCACTTAATTTTAAATTGATGCGGTTGCTTAAAGAAAGGGTATCTGCTTTTTTTAATTTATCATTAATAGCAGTTAAGGCTAGGTTGCTTATAGATTTACTAGAATCGGGGGTATTATTTATTTTATCAATATTGTATAAGATTTTTATATCTTTTAAATTATCGAGCCCCGTTCCTCCTTGTGAGATACCAATGATTCCGTTGATATTTTGCGCACCCACATTATCGGCATAAAAAGAGTAGGGCACATAATTTATTTTTTGCGTGCCCATATAAATAAAAGATAAATCGCCCACTGTATCAATTTCTATTTCTAAATATTTTTCTGCTATTGACCAGTTGATATTTTCAAATGGTCCCACTGCTACAATTTTATTAGTTCCATAAGCGCCTACCACAATGGTAAATAAACCTAGTACACTAGTGGTAATGGGTGTAATTTCTTGGTATTCAATTTTACTAGAAAGCGTATCGGCTTTAATGGATATTCTAATATTGATAGATTTATTAGCAAGTATATAGCCATTATTATCTCTAGCAATGCCTTGAAAGTTAATACCCTTATTGGTTTGATTGGTTTGAGCGAAACCTTGATGGGTAATACTAGCTAGCAAAGCGCAACTTAAAAATATTAAAATTCGATACAATTTCATTCGATATAATTTCATTCTATACTTTTATAATTTTTAAAATTTTAACTTGTGTAAATTTATTAGCCACAATATAGTGGATGGTTATAAAGTAAATACCCGTATTTGCCGAAGCAAATGATATTTGTTTTGAAAAGTCTAGACCTGAATAAGGGCCTTCTATTTTTTGTATTTTGTTTCCATCAATATCTACTATATTAATAAGTATAATATCAATACCAGCTTGCTTACAAGAAAGTAGTAAATAATTAGATACAGGGTTAGGGCCCCATTTTAATTTAAAATCAAAGGCCCCCGGCCTTATTAGCTCAGGATTAAGTAGTAAACTAGGCTGTAAAAATCCTATAGAAAAAACAATTTTATTTTTTGAACACCAATTTTGAATAGCAAAGGGTTCACCCAAACTCCAATCAAACATCCAATTATTATTTGCTTGATTTGTTGTAGAAGCTATATCTATTTTTCCTCCTGCAGTATTTATAATAGAGGGGTCTAAGACCTGAGCGTGCATAAAAAAGGACACAGATAAAAGACAGCAAATAAAATATATTTTTAGCATCTAATTTTTAACATTCAATTTTTAATAGCCTTTGATTGGAAGGCTTTCAAAAATATTTTAATAAAAAGGTAAAATCCTATTTTGGCTACTTGAAAATAGGCTCAATTTTCAGCGCAAATAAGCGTCATTCAAGCATCCAATAATCTAAGGGTAATTTGCAGACAAAATATTGTAAATCAATGTTTTAGATTTTATACCTGCGCATGTATTCATGGCCCATAAAAAATCTTTCCCTTCACCCACCTTTTTTTGTAACTTAAATACAAATTATTAATATGAATAAGTATTTATTTTCAGCTAAAACATTTTTTGTACTCGCAATTGCATTGTTATGTTCAATGCAAACAATGGCACAGAAAAAATATACCGAAAAAGATTTAGCTGCCTTAAAGCAAACCCTTATGCAGACTGTTGCTGGTAAGTCTAAGGACGTGCAAGTGATGGTGGATCAAATTTTCAGTTTTGCCGAATTAGGATTTCAAGAAGTTGAAACTTCTAAATACATCACATCGGTTTTGACAAAAAACGGATTCACTGTAGAAAACGGCATTGCAAATATACCTACTGCTTGGATGGCCAAGTGGGGATCTGGTTCGCCAGTCATTGCATTAGGTAGTGATGTGGATTGTATTCCTAAAGCCTCTCAAAAACCAGGCGTAGCTTACAAAGCACCGATTGTTGAAGGTGCACCTGGTCATGGAGAAGGACATAATTCTGGTCAAGCTGTGATCATTTATGCAGCCATTGCAATGAAAGAATTAATGGAGCGTGAAAAATTACCAGGCACTATTTTAATTTGGCCTGGTATTGCCGAAGAGTTAGTGGGTACAAAAGCATGGTATGTGCGTGATGGTTATTTTAAAGATGTGGACGCATGTATTTTTACGCATGTGAGTGGTGATTTTAATTCTAGCTATGGTGATAATGGAGGCAATGGACTTGTGAGTGTGCGTTTTGATTTTGAAGGAGAAGCCGCACATGCTGCAGGTCAACCATGGAGAGCAAAAAGTGCATTGGACGCAGTAGAATTAATGAATGTGGGATGGAATTTTAAAAGAGAGCATCTTAAGCCAACCAATAGATCGCACTATGTGATTGTAGATGGAGGTGACCAGCCCAATGTAGTTCCAAGTAAAGCAAGTGTATGGTATTATTTTAGAGAGCGTACCTATGAGGATATTAAAATGAATTATGAATCAGGTATCAAAATTGCAGAAGGCGCAGCAATGATGACGAATACAAAAATGACGCATCAAATGTTAGGTACTGCATGGCCTGGTCATTTTAATAAACCACTTGCAGAAGCGATGTATGCAAATATTAAAAAAGTAGGTATGCCTACTTGGGATGAAAAAGATATTGCATTGGCGAAGGGTGTGCAAGCCTTGGTAGAAGCGCCAAAGAAAGACCAACAGGGCAATCCAATTGATGGTTTAAATTCTACGATTGATACTTTAAAAGGATCGGTTGCATTTTCTTGGGGTGGAGGATCAGATGATATTGCAGACATCTCATGGAACTTGCCAACCATTGTATTAAGGTTTCCAGCGAATATCCCAGGTACAAAAGGACACCATTGGGCAGATGCGATTGCAATGGCTACACCTATTGCGCACAAGGGATCTTTAGTGGGTGCAGAAGCCACAGCCATGACTTTATTAGACTTGTTTACCAAGCCTAGTTTAGTAGTAGATGCTAAAAAGTATTTTAAGGAAGTACAAACAAAAGAGACTCAATACATTCCTTTCATTACTAAAAACGATCCTCCTGCCATTCATTTGAATAAAGAAATACAAGGTGCTTATAGAAGCCAACTTGAAAAATTCTATTACGATCCAAGTAAGTTTGGAACTTATTTAGAGCAATTAGGCGTCACTTATCCAACGATTAAAAAACCTTAATAGTAATGACTTACTAATTGACTAGCAAAATTTAAAAGGTATTTAATTAAAAAGTCCCTTCCGATTTATCGGAAGGGACTTTTTTTAGGCGTGTATTTTTTTTAAACTTAACTACGCTTTTTTAGCAATTTTTTCTATAGCATACACCAACTTATCTAAATCTTGTAGGCGTGTATATACATGTGGCGTAATACGCACACAACTAATATTTTCCCATACAATACCTACGGTATGTATTTTATATTCATTAAATAAAGCATTGTCTAATGCGCCAGGGGTCATGCCATCAATACTTACGCCACAAATAGCGCAGGCGTATTCGTCTTTTAAAGAAGTATTAATTCTTACTTTAGGAATATTTTGAACGCGGGTGGCCCAATAATTTTTTAAATAACGAATACGCTCTTCTTTTCTTTTGCTACCAATAGCGGTGTGAAAATTAATCGCTTCGCCAATACCTTGTTCAATAGGAAAGCTTCTAGTACCAAGGGTTTCAAACTTTCTAATATCGGGTCCTTTCGGGTTATCGTTACAAACCAGCGGCCAAATTTTTTCAATCTTTTCTTTTTTAATCCACAACATACCAGATCCAATAGGGGCCGATAAAAACTTATGAAGTGAGGCGCCGAAATAATCACAACCTAAATCGGGAATCGCAAAATCCATTAATCCAAAACTATGCGCACCATCTACAATGGTTTCAATATTATGTTTTTTTGCTAAATCACATAATTTTTTAACGGGCATGATTTGTCCCACCCAATTCACTACATGCGTAATATGAAATATTTTTGTTTTAGGCGTAATAGCTTTTTCAAAAGCAGCTACAATTTCTTCATCGTTTTCAATCGGGTATTTAAAACTAAGTTGTGTATACACAATACCTTCTCTGGAAGCTCTCTGTCTCCAAGCATTAATCATATTAGGATAGTCTTGCTTGGTACCAATGACTTCATCACCTGCTTTTAAATTCAATCCGAAAATAACGGTATTCAATGCTTCTGTTGAATTTCTATTAATAGCAATTTCTTCAGGATCGCAACCTGCTAGTTGTGCTAGTTTATACCTCAATGGTTCTCTACCTTGATCTAGTATACGCCACATAAAAAAGGAAGGACCTTCGTTGGTCATTTTATTAAAACCTTCAACCGCTTCTTGCACGATTTTTGGACTTGGACTTACACCGCCATTGTTTAAATTAATAAGAGAAGGGCTTACTGTATAGCCTTGTTGAATCACTGACCAGTAGTCTTCATCCATAGCTATCTCCTTGGGGCTGAGCATTTTCTTTTGCAAATTCATATGCGCAAATTCAGCTGCATGCGCTTGATTGAATAAACTATTTGCTGAAAAGGCACCGGCCATCAGGCCTAAGTGTTGGATAAAATTGCGTCTGTTTGCCATAAGTGTATATTGAATAACTAAGTTAACTAATTAATAGTATATTTAAAGTATAAATTTTTATTATATGAAAAGGATAATTTTTACTTACAGCTTGACAGTCATTTTACTTATTTCAAGTGTACCATTGTTTGCACAAACCAAGGTAGACAAACGTTTTGTAGGTATTGAGGCTGAAATCAATAAAATTCTAAAAGACAATCATGCCGCGGGCGTGGCGGTGGCAGTGGTAGAAAAAAACAAAGTTATTTTTGCCAAAGGATTTGGCTATCGTGATGTAGAAAATAAATTACCTGTAACTGCGAATACACAATTTGCCATTGGTTCTTGTACCAAGGCATTTACCGCTTCCGTATTAGGAATTTTACAAAAAGAAAAATCGATTGATTTTGATAAGCCTGTTACTACCTACTTACCCGATTTAAAATTTTATACCAGTGATTTAACCAATCATATTACACTTCGTGATATGATGAGTCATCGTACTGGGCTTCCTAGACATGATTTGTCTTGGTATATAGCACCTGATACTAGAGATAATTTAGTAAAGCGTATTCAATATATGGAGCCATCTGCTGAACTAAGACAAACATGGCAGTATAATAATTTTATGTATTTATTACAAGGTGTGGTGGGTGAAAAATTAACAGGAAAATCTTGGGAGTCAAATGTGGAGTCTAAAATATTTGCAAGAATTGGAATGAACAACTCTAATTTCTCTGTAAAAGATTTAGCGAACTATAAAGAACCAGCTTTAGGCTATAATGTGATTAAGGATTCTGTGATACATAAAACACCTTATTATGATATTGCAGGCATGGGCCCTGCTGGAAGTATTAATAGTACGGTGATGGATATGTCTCAGTGGTTAAAGGTTTGGATCAATGGAGGCAAATTAGATACGGTGGAAATTATTCCAGCTTCTTATATTACAGAAGCTATAAGTTCACAAATGATAATGGCGCCAGGTACACCTACTACTGAAAAGCCAGACATTCAATTTAGCAATTATGGTTTTGCTTGGATGATGGCTTCTTATAAAGGACATTATAGAGTAGAGCATGGAGGAAATATTGATGGCTTTAGTGCAAGTACTAGTTTTTTCCCCTCAGATAGTATTGGTATTGTTGTTTTAGTGAATCAAAATGGATCTAGTGTTCCTTCAGCTGTCAGAAATACGATTACAGACAGAGTTTTAGGATTAAAATATTTTGACTGGAACGCCGATATGTTAAAAGCAAAAGCAAAGGCGAAAGAAAAAGCCAAAGAAGCAGAGAAAGCAACTACGAGCAATCAAGTAAGTAATACCAAGCCTTCACATACTTTAGCTGATTATGCAGGGGTATATTCTAATGATGCTTATGGAAAATTTGAAATTATTCAAAAAGGAGATTCTTTGTTTGCAAAATTAAAAAACCAAAATTGGTGGATGGAACAATTTCATTATGATATATTCAGGCCTTATGATACCGAAGAAGGCATTGATACCACCGATAAAAGTCCTGTTCGTTTTCAATTTAATACAGGTTTAAAAGGAGATATCGAATCGGCTTCTTTATTTAATTTTGAACCGGCTATTCCTGCGCCTATTAAATTCAAAAGATCCAATGCAGCGAAGGAAATTACTACAGCCGATTTAAAAAAGTATGTAGGTACTTTTTCTTTAGCGGGGGCGGACATCAAAACATATTTAAAAGAAAATATTTTATATGTTTCTGTGCCAGGCCAACCTGAATACGAATTAGTGCCTGTGGGTAATCATAAATTTGATTTCAAAAAAGTCGCAGGCTATGCGGTTAACTTTGAACTGAATGATAAAGAGGAAATATTATCCTTAACCTTTGTGCAACCTAATGGTAATTTTAAGGCTGCTAAAAAATAACTAGCATCTAGAAATTATTTATAGATATAAAAAAGGTCCCTCCATTTCGAGGGACCTTTTTTGTAGAAAGCTAAATGCTATTCAATTTATATCTATACAATGTATAATGAATGCCATTTATTTTAAATTTTAGGAAGGCTGTATCCGTTATGATAAGCCTTTGTAAAATATTCTTTATTAATTGCATCATCGGTAAATAAATTTTTACTTTCATCCCAGTTCACTTTTTGTCCAGAACGATAAGCGATATTGCCCATTTGTGCAATGGTGGCAATATGTGCTCCTTCTTCAATAGGGCAATGTAAACTGCCTGGTGTATTATTTCTAATGGCATCAATAAAGTTTAACCAATGTAAGTTCACGCCGTTATCCTCACTTTTATGAAGTGCAATAGCTACTTTATTTTTTGCTTGTCTTTCTTCAATCACTTCCCAGCCACTTCTATCTAAAATAAGTGTTCCGTTATTTCCAATAAAAGCAATACCATGATCACGACCATAAGAACCGTTGTCAATGCCCATTGCAGAATCCCAGACTAAATTAAATTTATCAAATTCATATAGCGTAGTTAAAGTATCGGGCGTTTCTTCAGCCAATTCTGGATAAGCGAATTTTCCTCCAAGTGCACTTACACTTATTGGATTGCCTGCCTTCATACCTTGAATAGCATAGTCTAATAAATGCACACCCCAGTCGGTCATCAGTCCTCCAGCATAATCCCAGAACCATCTAAAATGAAAATGGAATCTACTTGCATTAAAATCACGCATGGGTGCGGGTCCTATCCAAGTTTTATAGTCCACTCCTGCAGGCACGGCAGTATTAGGCACCACAGGTTGAGGACGCATCCAACCTTGATAACACCAAACCTTAGCGGTACGAATATTACCTAGTTGTCCTGAATGCACAATATCTAATGCATCTCTAAAATGTTTTTGACTTCTTTGCCATTGACCTACTTGCACGATTCGGTTGTATCTGTTTTTAGCAGCAATCATGGTTTTACATTCTCCAATAGAATTTCCTGCTGGTTTTTCTACGTATACATGTTTGCCTGCAGCGCAAGCGTCAATCATTTGTAGTGCATGCCAATGATCGGGCGTACCTATAATGACAATATCAATATCTTTTCTTTCCAACATTTTTCTGTAATCACTATAGGTATCTATTTTTTGAACACCTGGTTGCTTTACTAATAATTCAGCCTTTCTTTTATTTAAAACCGATTCATCAATATCACATAAGGCCACTACTTCCACATTTTTGACAGAAAGCGCACCAAGGGTATTGGCCCATCCCATTCCATTGACACCAATGGTGGCAACTCTTAAAGTATCGGTATTAAATATACTGCTGCTCGCAAATAAATTGGAACTCATCAAGGCTCCAGAACTTAATGCTGCATTTTTTAAAAAAATACGTCGGCTGTTCATATGCAAATCGTTTAAGGTAAAAAAATAAGGGCTCTGTTAAATATAATTATTTTTTCATTCTATACTTATATATAATAGCCCTTTAAATACCCATTGTATATACCCAATAATATAAAAGTCTATAAAAATAGTAGACTTATGATAATTTTATGTATATTTGCCCATAGTCATGTGGCCGAGTGGCGAGGCAAGGGCCAGCAAAACCCTTAACGATGGTTCGATCCCATCTATGACGACTTTCTGGTTTTATAGCAAGCAATCGTTAAATCCGGGCGGTGTGTCTACACTGCCCTTTTTTTATTAAATTTAACCAATACAATCCCCATTAAAAAGTTTTGAAAATTAAAATAATACAATGAGAAAAATGATACGCATTGCTGGCCTTGGTTTTTTATTAAACACGGTGCTCGTGTTTTATGCTACGGCTCAAAATACAAGTCTTCGAAATATTGGACCTAATGATATTTATAGACTTTCTACTATTTCTAATCCTAAAATTTCTCCGGAAGGCAATTGGGTTTTATACAGTGTTTCCAAAACAGATTCTGCTAAGGATAAATTTTCAAGCAAGCTGTATATGGTAAGTGCAGACGGAAAACAAACAGTTACACTTACAGAACAAACCAAGGGCGCTTCTAATTATAATTGGAGCCCTGATGGAAAATATATTTCTTTTTTAGCAGAAGGCAAAGAAGAGGAAGAAGGCAGCCAATTATATCTAATGGACCGACGCGGAGGAGAGCCAATTCAAGTAACGCATATTAAAGGTGAACTAGAAGCCTATCATTGGTTTAAAGATGGCAAGCATTTAATTTTTACCATTAAAGATTTTAATTATGCAGATACAGCCAAATCTAAAAATAGAAAACCTTACGAGATAGATAGGTACCGCTTTAAGGCCGACTATGAAGGTTATTTAGATAATAGAAAAACACATTTATATAGTTTTGAGCTTGCCACTAAAAAATTAGACACGCTTACTAGAGGTAATTATAATGAGTCTGATGTAAGTATTAGTAGTGATGGTAAAATGATCGCCTATGCAAGTAATGTAACTGCAAGCCCCGACCAAAATGACAATACTAGTATTTTTTTATTAGCCTTAGGTGCTGCGCAAAAACCTATCAAGCTTACTACTTATAAAGGATCTAACCGCTCGCCTAAATTTAGTCCCGATAATCAATCCCTCGCTTATTTGCAAGCCAGTTCAGAAGATGCCTATGATATGTATGACTTGCAACAATTAGCTATAATAGATTTAAAAACAAAGGCTATTCAATTACTCACTAAAAATTATGATCGCTCCATTGCTAATATAATATGGGCGAATGATAGTAAATCGGTGTATGCCTTAGTAGAGGATGATAGAGTGCAAAATATTATGCAAATAAATGCTAGTAGTGGTGAAGTCAAAGCCTATACGAATGAAATGGCTGTATATAGTGGCTTAGATATAAATGCAAACGGAACCATGGTCGCTTTATATAGTAATACAGCCACCCCTGATGAAATTTATATTGCGAATAACAATAATAGTTTTCAAAGAATAACGGATTTACAAGATTCATTTTTAGCACCACTTAAAAAAGTATGGGTGAAAGGAATTTCAGCCATAGCATCTGATAAAAATAAAGTAAACGGCATCTTATACTTACCCGACTCTAATTCAAAAAAATTACCTCTTATTTTATTTATTCATGGAGGTCCGGTAGCACAGGATGAATATTCATTTGATATAACGCGTCAAATTTATGCAGCAGCAGGTTATGCAGTGGCTGCTGTAAATTATAGAGGAAGTAGTGGACGCGGTGCCAATTATACTAAAACTATTTATGCCGACTGGGGCAATAAAGAAGTGAAAGATATCATTGCTATTACCAATCAATTAATTAAAGAAGGCATTGCCGATTCTACTAAATTAGCCATTGCAGGTTGGAGCTATGGAGGTATTTTAGCCAATTATACCATTGCTACAGATACTAGGTTTAAAGCAGCTGTGAGTGGTGCAGGTAGTTCTTTAATGCTTTCTTTTTATGGAACCGATCAATACATTACACAGTACGAACCTGAATTAGGCAAGCCTTGGAATAATTTAAAAAAATGGTTAGATGTTTCTTATCCCTTCTTTAAAGTGAAAGAAATAAAAACACCAACCTTATTCATGGCAAGCCAGGCCGACTTTAATGTACCTGTGGTAGGCGCAGAACAAATGTATCAAGCCTTTAAGTCGGAAGGCATTCCTACGCAGTTAATTATTTATCCGAATCAAAATCATGGTATACGCGTTCCTTCTTATTTAGTGCACAGGTATAATAGTCATCTGAACTGGTTTAAAACTTATCTCAAATAAGAAATGAATAGTAATGGCTATTAATTAAGTGTAAATTGTAAGTATGAAAACAATTCGTTGGGGTATGATTGGTTGTGGTTCTGTTACAGAAGTGAAAAGCGGACCTGCTTTTAACAAAGCACCTCATTCGAAATTAATAGCCGTGATGCGCAGAGACGCTGAAAAAGTAAAACAGTATGCCCAGAGACATCAAGTACCTTATTATTTTACAGACGCAAGTGAACTTATTAATCATCCTGAAGTAGACGCAGTCTATATTGCCACGCCTCCTAAATTTCACGAAGCCTATGCCATCGCTGCTATGCAAGCAGGCAAACCTGTTTATGTTGAAAAGCCCATGGGGCTTGATGTTGCAGCCTGTGAGCGTATGGGCGCCTATTCAAAACAAACAGGTGTCCCACTAGTGATTGCGCATTATAGAAGAGCGCTTCCCTTATTTCTAGAAGTAAAAAAATTAATAGATACTAAAGCTATTGGAGATATTATTAGTGTTCGTATTGAAATGTTAAAATATGATAGCGGCCTTTTAGATCCTGTTGAAAATTGGAGAATTGATCCAAGTTTATCAGGAGGAGGCTATTTTTATGATTTAGCACCGCATCAATTAGATCTTGTATTTTATTTTTTTGGCAAAGCAAAATCGTATAAAGGAAAAGCTTTTAATAAAGCAAATTTATATAAAGCAGAAGATACTGTAAACGGCGAAATAGAATTAGAGAATGGTATACAATTTAAAGGCAATTGGTGTTTTTGTGTTGACAAAGGAGAAGAGACAGATATTTTTGAAATTACAGGTAGTAAAGGAAAAATTTCTTTTCCTGTTTTTGGACATAGCATTACATTAACCACTGGTGACAAAGAAGAACAAATACATTTCGAACCTCCTAAACATAATCAACAAAATTTTATTGAAAAAATAGTTAACTATTTTAATGACATAGGTGAAAACCCTTGCTCCCCTGAAGATGCACTGCAGTCGATGCGTGTGATGGAAGCCTTTGTATATGAGAATAATCAATTATAATAACATCACTAAAATTATACTAATTAATATTTAATGCAATGACAAGATATTGTTTGGCTCTAGATTTAAAAGAGGACCCTACATTAATAGCAGCTTATGAGGACTACCATGCTTCTGTTTGGCCAGAAATTATTGCTTCCATTAAAGAAGCAGGCATAAAAGCATTAGAAATTTATAGAGTAGCGAATCGTTTATTTATGATTATTGAAGCCGGCGATGATTTTAGCTTTGAAAAAAAAGCAGCCATGGATGCTAAAAATGAAATGGTGATGCAATGGGAAAAATTAATGTGGCAATACCAGCAAGCCCTGCCTACAGCCAAGCCTGGAGAGAAATGGGTACTTATGCATAAAATATTTAGTTTACCAAATTAGAAAAGCAAAACTGTTCTATAAAAATGATGAAGGCCATTGCTAAAACAAAATAGCCGAATCCTTTTTTAAGCTTAGCGCCATCCATTTTTTTATTTAAATAATTACCCGTTATAATACCTAGGGTTGCAAGTAAAATAATTTTAGATAAAAAACTCCAATCAACAGCGGTAGACAAAAGGTCTCCGGTAAAACCTACCAATGATTTTATACTTATAATAACTAAGGAAGTAGCAATGGCTTTTTTCATAGGAAGCTTTGCTAGTATTACCAGCGCTGGTATAATTAAAAAGCCTCCACCGGCCCCTACAATGCCTGTTAGTAAACCTTCCGCTAAACCTACCAGCATGAGTGTAAAACCATACACAGGCAAAATGCCTTTTTCTTCTTCTTTATTTTTCCCCAATATCATGGATAATGCAGCAATTAACATAAGTGTTGCAAAGAACAACATAATGAAATGATTTTTGGTAACCAAGATAACTGGCCCATCATAGATTAGTTCTGGTATAGCAGGCAATAAAAATTTTCTTGAACTGAAAACGCCAATGATAGAGGGGATGCCAAAAATGAAAATGGTTTTAAAGTCAACCAATTTTTGTTTTAATCTTGAAATAACGCCTGCAATACTACTTAGCCCCACGATGGCTAATGAATAGGTGGTGGCAAGCAAAGGAGCTACATGGAAAAAGTATACTAATAAGGGTACGGTTAGAATAGAACCCCCACTTCCAATAAGGCCTAAGGAAACCCCAATAAGTATTGATGCCAAATATCCAACGAGCTCCATGCATTTAATTTTAGGTAAAACTCCTTAAAAGGATTTACAATTTAAGTACCTTTTGTCACTTAGGCGGAATTAATATTTTCTACACTAAAAGTGATTTTTATCACCGTATTATCTAATTTTATGTAGCAACTTTGAGCTCAAATTCAAAACCATCATTTATGAAACTAGAACAAATATATACAGGCTGTTTAGCGCAAGGTGCTTATTATATAATGAGTGAAGGAGAAGTGGCCATTATTGATCCACTAAGAGAAGTAGAGCCTTATATTCAAAAAGCTGCTTTAGACAAAGCCAAAATAAAATATGTTTTAGAGACCCACTTTCATGCCGATTTTGTTTCAGGACATTTAGACCTTGCAAAAAAAACTGGCGCTACTATTGTATATGGCCCCAACGCTGCGCCTTCTTTTGATTTTCATAGTGCAAAGGATGGTGAAGAAATTAAATTGGGTAAACTTACTATTAAGGTTTTACATACACCGGGTCATACCATGGAAAGCACTTGTTATTTATTAATCGATGAAGGGGGTAAGCAAGTGGCTTTATTTAGTGGAGATACTTTATTTATTGGAGATGTGGGCAGACCCGATTTAGCACAAAAAATAAAATCCGATTTAACACAAGAAATTTTAGCGGGTTATTTATATGATTCTTTAAGAAATAAAATAATGACTTTATCCGATGATATTGTTATTTATCCTGCACATGGAGCAGGTAGTGCTTGTGGTAAAAAAATGAGTAAAGAAACACAGGACACCTTGGGTAATCAAAAGCAAACGAATTATGCATTAGCGGCTGACATGACTAAGGAAGAATTTGTAACAGCCGTATTAGATGGCTTAGTAGCGCCTCCAGGTTATTTTCCATTAAATGTAATGATGAATATTCAAGGCTATGATAGTATTGATAAAGTTTTAGAGAGAGGACAGCATGCAATGAGTCCTGCTGCCTTTGAAACAGCGGCTAATGAAACGGGCGCCCTTATATTAGACACAAGAGACCCTCAAACATTTGCAAAAGGCTTTATTCCAAATTCAATTAATATTGGCATTGATGGAAGTTTTGCTCCTTGGGTAGGCGCCATGATACCCGATATCAAACAAGAAATTTTATTAGTGGCAGATAAAGGAAGAGAAGCAGAAGTAATTACTAGATTAGCGCGTGTAGGGTATGACTATACCATTGGATTTTTAGAAAATGGATTTGAAGCCTGGGAAAAATCGGGCAAAGAAATAGATCATATTATTTCTTTGGATGCAGCAGCGATAGCTAGCTTAAAAGTCAAAGACAGCAGTATAAAAATTGTAGATGTGCGTAAAGCCTCTGAATATAGTAGCGAACATATTGTAGGTGTGCAAAATGCACCCTTAGATTTTATCAATGATAGTATGGCGGCTATTGATAAAAATCAAACTTATTATGTGCATTGCCAAGGTGGGTATAGGTCTATGATTTTTATTTCTATTTTAAAAGCCCGTGGCTTTGATCATTTAATTGATATTAAAGGAGGCTATAAGGAATTAAAGGAGTCCGGACAATTTAAAACCACCGACTACTCCATACCGAAGACGCTTCTTTTATAAGGTCTTACTTCATTTTGCAAGGGTTTTTTCTTAATTTAAAGGATCATTGAGTCCATTAAATTAACTGCTATGCAATATCATTTTCAAAAGCCTTCCTTCTTTTTTTCATTTGCTTTTATTACTTGCTTAATTTTTTCTAATAGCATCACACTGTTAGCGCAAGAAAAAAATACATTACAATTAAAAGGCTTAAAAGAAAAAGTAGAAGTACTAAGAGATCAGTGGGGCGTAAATCATATTTATGCGAACAATGAACATGATTTATTTTTTACACAGGGGTACTGCGCAGCAAAAGATAGATTGTTTCAATTTGAAATTTGGCGTAGACAAGCTACAGGCACAGTAGCAGAAATTTTAGGAGCAAGAGAATTAAAAAGAGATATTGGTACACGCCTCTTTAAATTTAGAGGAGATTTAAAAAAAGAATTAGCACATTATCATGAAAATGGTCAAGCCATTATTCAAGCCTATGTAGATGGCGTGAATGCATATATTACTGAGGCAAATGCCAAGCCAGCCCTACTTCCTATTGAATTTAAAATTTTAAAAATACGTCCTGCAAAATGGACAGCTGAAATTGTTATTTCAAGACACCAAGGTTTACTTGGCAATATTACACAGGAATTAAATATAGGAAGAGCGGTGTCAACAGTGGGTGATAAAAAAGTAAAAGAATTAATTTGGTTTCATCCTAAGGACCCTAATTTAAAATTAGACACGGCCATTAGAGGTGATTTATTAAAAGCAGATATTTTAGCATTATACAATGCTTACAGAAAAGAAGTAGAATTTACTAAATCGGATATTACTGAACAGGATGAAGACGATGCATCGGCTTTAGATATTTTAAATAAAAGAAAAGAGCTTGCCAATTTTTTACCCGAACAAGAAATGGAAGGCAGTAATAATTGGATAATTAGTGGTCGCAAAACGGCTAGTGGTTTTCCTATGCTTGCTAACGATCCGCACCGCAAAATTGCAGTGCCTTCACTTCGCTATATAGTGCATTTGGTAGCACCAGGTTGGAATGTGGTAGGCGGCGGAGAGCCTGAAATACCGGGGGTTTCCATAGGGCATAATGAATTTGGGGCCTGGGGCTTAACTATTTATGAAACCGATGGAGAAGACCTATATGTGTACAATATTAACCCTTTACATAAAGATGAATATTGGTATAAAGGGCAGTGGGTAAAAATGAAAACCATTACAGAAAATATAAAAATAAAAAACGCCGCTAGTCAAACGGTCCAATTAAATTATACAGTACATGGTCCTATCACCTTTATTGATTCTGTAAACAATAAAGCCTATGCCATTAAATGTGCATGGATGGAAGTAGGGGGTGCGCCTTATTTAGCTTCCTTAAGAATTGATCAAGCCAATAGTTGGGAAAGTTTTAGAGAAGCATGTGCTTACAGTCATATACCTGGAGAGAATATGATATGGGCCGATAAAAAAGGAAATATTGGTTGGCAGGCAGTGGGTATAATTCCAATTCGAAAAAATTTCAGCGGCTATGTTCCTATACCTGGTGATGGTAGGTATGAATGGTCGGGTTATTTACCTATTAAAGAGCGACCTCATTTATTGAATCCTAGTAAAGATTTTTTTGCTACAGCGAATCAGCATGTGACGCCAGATACCTATGAACATTGGGATGCAGTAGGCTATACCTGGGCCGATCCTTATAGAGGAGATAGAATTAATAAAGTATTAACGGGAAAAAATAATATAAGTATGGAGGACATGGGGAAATTACAAACCGATTATTTTTCCATACCTGCAAGCACTATTGTACCCCTACTTGAAAAAATAAATTTCGAAGATTCTTTTACAAATGCAGCGAAAAAATATTTAATGAACTGGAATTTTGTGTTGGATAAAAATAGTATTGCTGCAGGCATTTATGTGAGCTTAGAAAAACAATTAGCTATTGCAGCACAAAAATATTTTATACCAGATGAAATTAAACCATGGATTAATTTGCAATTAAAAAAAGTAATCGAGCGTTTAGAAAATCCTATTAAATATTTTGGAGAGGATGCAGCAGTTGCTATTAATAATAGAAATGCCTTTATAAAAAAAGCATTTGAAGGAGCCACTCAAATTTTAAAAAATAAATTGGGTAATGATATGAATGCTTGGAACTATGGTCAAGAAAAATACAAGCATATTTATTTCGAACATCCCTTAGCCAATTTGGTAAGTCCTGCCTTAAAAGCTAAATTAAACATAGGTCCGCTTCCAAGAGGGGGTAATGGTCAAACCCCGGGTTCAACTGGGGGTGCCGATAACCAAGTAAGCGGGGCTAGTTTTAGAATTTTAATGGATACCGATGACTGGGATAAAACATTGATAATCAATACTCCAGGTCAATCTGGAGATAACAATAGCCCTTTTTACCGCAATCTTTTTTCCACCTGGGCCAATGACAGCTATTTCCCTTCCTATTATTCAAGGGCATTAATAGAGAAAACGACGGTAGAAAAATGGGTAGCTAAGCCCTAAAAACAGCCAATAAATAGTCAAAAATTCCACTTTGCGCCATTTTTGCGCAAATAATTGATATTCAGTTTAATACACTTTTTTTGTTTATTAAATTGGTTCAAAATACTAATTATTAGATAAACATTAGACAAAATTTGTATTGAAAATTAACTGTGTAATCTATTAAATCAAATTATTTTAACATTAACTTTACAATTCGAAAAAAATCTAATAATATGAGAAAATTTGTCGCAATCCTTTTAGGCGCGATTTTGGTGGTAACTCAAGTTGCTGCTCAAAATAAAACCATAAAAGGTAGAGTTACTGAAGATGGTAAAAAGCCACTTTCAAATGCTTCTATCATAGTTAAAGGCACTACTGTCGCCGCTAAAACAAATGATGAAGGTTATTATTCAATTACTATTCCAGCAAATGGCAGAGTATTGAAATTTAGTTCTTTAAATTTTGAAGATCAAGAAGTTAATATCGGATCAAAATCTGAGATTAATGTCATCTTGGTCAATACAGTTTCTGATTTACAACAAGTTATTGTTACTGGTTATGGTACCACTAAAAAGGCAACTAATACCGGTTCAATTGCTACGGTGAAAGCATCAGAAATTGAAAATTTACCTTTTAGCTCTGTTGATAAAGCGCTTCAAGGTAAAGTGGCAGGTTTACAATCTGTTGCTACTTCAGGACAACCAGGAGCTAGCCAAGCTATTTTAATTCGTGGTGCAAGTTCTATTTCTGCAAGTAACGCTCCTTTATGGGTAGTGGATGGTGTGCCTATTAATGCGGGTGATGCATCAAGACTTCAAACTACAGGAAACTTATTAAGTACATTGAATCCAAATGATATTGAAAGCATTTCTGTTTTAAAAGATGCGGCATCTCAATCTATTTATGGCTCTCGTGCTGCGAATGGAGTTATTGTGATTACTACTAAAAAAGGTAAAAGCGGTAAAACTAAATTTAGATTTGATACAGAATTAGGTAATTCAGATGTTGCTTATGTAAATGAAAAGTATAAGCCATTAGATGCTAATGAATATATTAATTTAACCCGTGAAGGATTGGTAAATGCTGGTGCCTCTGCTGCGCAGACAACTAGTATTTTAAATTCTTTAGGACAAGGTAATGGTATCAATTTTAATTGGTTTGATAATATCATGCGTGTTGGCCAACAAAAACAATACAACTTTAGTGCAGAAGGTGGTAATGATAAAACTACATTCTTCTTGTCTGGTGGAAATTTTGTACAAGACGGTACCTCTATTAATTCTCAGTTAAAGAGAAATAACGTGAATTTTAGAATTACCAATAAGGCAACAGATAAATTAACCATTGGCCTTAATGTAAATGCGGGTAATGTAAGTCAACGTGCACCATTAAATGGTGGCGCATTTGGTAACCCTTTATTAAGTACTTATTTCTTATTGCCTACTTATTCTGCGTACAAGCCGGATGGCACTTATAATTATATATTAAATGGGGGCTTACACAATACGGTTGCTTTATCTGAGATGGATAAGCGTTTTTTACGTCAATCAAGTATTAGAGGTAGTGTAAATGGAGAGTATAAGATTTTAGACAATCTTAAATTTAGATCTGTTTATGGTATTGACTATAATGCATTAGAAGAAGACCAGTACAATAACCCACTTCATGGTGATGGATTAGCTTCTAATGGTCGTGCATTTGCCTACTATACACGTTACTTTAACTATGTATGGACAAATACTTTAGACTTACAACAAAATATTACGCGTAACGGCGACCTTTCTTCTTCTACCCAAATTGGTTATGAAGCACAAAAGTCTGCAGGTTATTTTTCTACTTTACAAGCGCAACAATTCCCTCCTTCTTTGTCTTTAACTTATCCAGCTTCTGGAGCAAGTCCGACAACTGCAAGTGCTACCATTTCTGATTATACATTTGAATCACAATTTGCCTCTACGAATTTGAATTACAAAAACAGATTTGTATTATCTGGAAGCTTCCGTCGTGATGGATCTTCTCGTTTTAGTGCAAAAAATAGATATGGTAATTTCTGGGCATTGGGTGCAACATGGAATATTGACAGAGAAGATTTTATGGCTAACAATAAAATATTTGATCAGTTAAAACTTCGTGGATCTTATGGAGTAAACGGTAACGCGGGTATTGGTAACTATGACGCTCCTGCTTTATATGGTTTTGGTTTTAACTATAACCAATTACCTGGTTCTGCACCAACCAACGTGGGTGATGAGAACTTAACATGGGAATTAAACAAACCAATGAATATTGGACTTGACTTTAGTGTATTAAAAAATAGAGTCAATGTGACTGTCGATTATTATATCAGAAAATCTGAAAACTTATTATTGAGTGTGCCATTATCAAATACCTCTGGTTTTGGTTCTGCTACAAGAAATATTGGTTCAATGGAGAATAAAGGACTTGAACTTTCTTTAAATATTGTTCCTATTCAAACCAAGGACTTACGTTGGGATCTAGATTTCAATTTCTCTAATAACAAAAATACAATCACAAGCCTACCTAATAAAGCAGACATTCTTAGTGGAAACTTTGTTATTCGCCAAGGCCAAAGTTTAAATACTTTCTTCTTACGTGAGTGGGCTGGTGTTAATATTGCAACAGGAGATCCACAATGGTATACTACCGATAAGCGTCAGGCTTCTTCAAATGTTTATCCAGGTGCCAGTGCCCGTATTTTAGCGGGACAAGCCCTACCTAAGTTTTTTGGGTCTTTAACTAACGCCCTAACTTATAAAGGCTTTAACTTAAGTGCTCAATTGTATTATAACTTTGGAAACCAAGTATTTGATACTTGGAGAGGCTTCTACTTAGGCTCTGGAAACGGTTCGTCATTTAATAAAGTAAAACGTCAATTAGATGCTTGGACAAAACCAGGTGACATCACAGATATACCTAAATATGTATACAATGGTAACAAGAACTTTCAAGGTGCTTCAACTTTTAACTTGAATGACGGAAGTTTTGTTCGTGTAAGAGATATACAATTTGGCTATACACTTCCAAAAGCTTATGCTGAAAAGCTTAAGATTGGAAATGCTAATTTTTATGTACGCGGTACGAACTTGTTCACATGGGTTAAAGACAAGAATTTACCATTTGATCCTGAACAAGGTACTTCAAGCGCAACCAACTTGAATGTATTTATTCCTAAAACAGTTACTGTTGGGCTTAGCCTAGCTTTCTAATAAAAGTTAATTTCAAATAGAAAAGAATATGAAACGAATTACAATAAAAAATATGATAGTAACAACAGTGTTGTTTTTATCATTAGCATCTTGTGAAAAGAGTTTTTTAGAGTTAAAACCTCCAACCTCTTTAACACCTGAGTTTGCATTAGCAACAGAAGCCGATTTACAAGTGGCATTGCGTGGAGCTTATGCAGGCTTAAAATCTACTGCATTATATGGTAGATCATTAATGGTCCTTGGTGATATGATGGCCGATAATACTTATCAGTCTGCATTAAACACGAATCGTTATACTAACTTTAATCTTTACAATTATCTTGTAACAGATGGAGACGTAGCAGGTTTATGGAATGCAAGCTATTCAGTAATATTACGTGCTAATAATATTATCAACTCACCTATTGCAGACAATGCAAATATTCAACAAATTAAGGGAGAGGCTTATGCTATTAGAGCGCTGGCTTACTTTAATCTTGTTCGTTATTTCGGATCGCCTTATACTTTAGACCCTTCTAAATTAGGGGTTCCTATTATAACCACTTATCAAGCCGATTTAAAGCCTGAAAGAGCAAAAATTGCTGATGTATATACTTTAATCAACAAGGATTTAACACAGGCCTTCACTTTAATGACTAAGTTTACGAACTCTTCTCAGTTCAGTAAATACTCAGCAAAAGCATTGCAAGCCAAGGTTTATCTTGCGATGGGAGATAAAACAAATGCAAAAACTGCAGCGTTGGATGTAATTACCAATAGTGGTTTTACTGCTATTAGTTCTGCAGCACATACTGGCTATTGGGCGGGTGTTGCTCCAAGAACTGATAAAGTTGAAACATTACTTGAGATCTCATTTGATGCAGTAGCCAATAACGCATTTGACGCTTTATCTTATATCTATTTACAATCTGGTAACTATGGAGATATGTTATGTTCTTCAGAATTGTATGATTTATTTGAAACAGCTGATATCAGAAAATCTTTATATGCTACAGGTACAAGAGGCGGACTAGCCTCTGTGTTTGTAAATAAATACGGTTCTTTTACAGGAGACCATTCTGATACGAAAGTTATTAGAATGTCTGAAATGTATTTAATTGCTGCAGAAGCTTCTTATCCTTCTAATACAGCAGATGCATTGAAATATGTGAATGAAGTTACTAGCAGAAGAGGTGCAACAGCTATCGCTTCTAGCGGTTCAGCTTTATTGGAAGATATCATCACTGAAAGAAGAAAAGAATTAGCTTTTGAAGGTGAAAGATATCTTGACATGCAAAGATTACAAAGAAATATAGCACGTAGTAAAAACTATCCTGCTGCAGCATTGTCTATTGATTTTACTAACTATAGAAGAATCATGCCAATTCCACAAGGTGAATTAGATGCGAATCCAAGTATTAAGTCGCAACAAAATCCAGGTTGGAACTAATTTAACCTAGACTATATTATAAAGAAAGGCAGCCAATTGGCTGCCTTTCTTTATTTTAACAAGTTTTATTTTAAAAAATCAATCAAAGCCTTTAGTTTTAGGAAATAATATTCAAGTATGAAAAAAATAGTTATTGCTTTTATTTTAACGCTAACATTACAATCGAGTCAGGCGCAATTATTACAATTACAAGACCCTGTTTCTAGCAAAAACTTTAATCCCGATAAATATGCAGGTATAAGAGGCACACCTCTATTTCAAGACAAGTGGATACATGGCTCAGTGATAACTTCAAAAGGTATTTATTCCGATTTAGAATTAAAAATTGACCTATACGATAATATACTATTCTTTAATAAAGAGGACGCCTCTTTTGAATTATTAGATCAAATTTATTCAATTAAGCTTTTCCCCAAATGGCCCGATACTGTACAACAATTAATTTTTATGAAGGGGCTGACTCAAAACGGACTTAAGCCCGAGCAATATGTACAAGCCCTAGTGGGCACTGGTGCAATTCAATTGTACCGTTCAGACATTAAGCAAGTAACAGAAATGAGCGAAATTAATGTAGGTATGATTAAAACCTTTGCCAATACAAGTAGATACTATATAAAAAAGGGAAATGAGTTGAAATTGATCAAGTTAAATAAAGACGAAATGATGCCTTTTCTAATAGATAAGGAAGCAGCAGTAAATGCTGTCATTGAAACAAAAAGACTGAGCCTAAAAAAAGAATCAGATATCATTCAAGTTATACAGGCGTACAATAATGCGCCATAAGGAAGTCCAGCGCTCATTCGCCAAATAGGGTTTAATTCGACTGTTTGTAGGGCTTATTTTAAAAAAATAAGGTTAAATTAGTATTAATTTAAAAGCACTTATTATTTAAAATTATTTCCTATGAAAAAAATATTTTTCTATTTTAGTCTGTTAGCTTTCTCTAATGCAGCACAAGCGCAAACGCCTGCCAACTTTTTACCCGCGACTTATCAAGACGCGCAAAGAAATAATCGTATCGCTACTACTTTTCCTGTTGCAGAAGAGATGATTAAAAAATATGCAGAAAAACATCATTTTCCAGGCTTTGCTTTTGGTATTGTTGTAGATGGTCAATTAGTATTTAAGAGTAGCGGAGGCTATGCAAATTTGGAACAAAAAATTCCAGCAAGTTCTTCCTCCATGTTTAGAGTGGCTTCCATGTCTAAAAGCTTTACAGCGCTAGCTATCTTACAATTAAGAGATAATGGTAAATTGCGTTTAGATGATCCTGTTGAAATGTATATTCCTGCTATGAAAGGGCAGGGCTTAACTAAGGATGCACCTGTTATTACTATACGACATTTAATGAGTCATAGCGCGGGTTTCCCAGAAGATAACCCTTGGGGTGACAGACAATTAGCCGATACAGAAGCAGAATTATTAAAATTAATTAAGGAAGGTATTTCTTTTTCAAATGCAGCAGGTATAGAATATGAGTATTCTAATTTAGGCTTTACCATGTTGGGTTATATTATTCATAAAGTATCAGGCTTAACTTATGACGCCTATATTAAGAAAAATATTTTAGCGCCTATTGGTATGAATGAAACCACTTATGAATTTGCAAAAGTACCAGAGAAAAGTTTAGCTAACGGGTATAGGTATATTAATAATAATTGGAGAAAAGAAACTTTATTGCACGATGGTATTTATGGGGCCATGGGCGGTATGATTACTTCTATTGATATGTTTAGTAAATATGTAGCCTTGCATGAAATGGCATGGCCAGAAAGAAATGATGCAGAAACTTTACCTATTAAAAGAAGTAGCCTTAGAGAAATGCATCAGGCTTCTAAATTTATTTCTTTAATGCCTAATTATAAATATCCAAGTGGACGCATACTAGCCGCTACCGATAGTTATACTTATGGATTAAGTTGGATGCAAGATGCCTTAGGCAGAAAAAGTGTGGGCCATAGTGGCGGCCTGCCTGGATTTGGAAGCAACTGGCGTTTTTTGCCTGAGTATGGTATTGGGGTAATTTTATTTGCCAATGTGACCTATGCGCCTACTTCAGGGATCAACAATGCCGTCTTAGATACTATTGTACAATTAGCAAAATTAAAGCCAAGGGTCATTAGTATTTCTCCCATTTTACAAAAAAGGAAACTACAATTAGTTTCTATGCTACCTAATTTTTCCACTAATGCCTACATTTTTGCAGAGAACTTTTTTGAAGACTATCCCATTGAAACTTTGAAAAAAGAAGCGGCAGCCATATTAAAAGAAGCAGGAGAAATTATATCTGTAGGAGAAATGGTAGTAGAAAACCAAATGAGAGGTTATTGTATTATCCAATGTCAAGAAAAGAAAATAAAATTAGCTTTTACTTTAACACCTGAAAACCCAGGCCTAATACAGGAATATCATTTAGATATTCTAAGGTAATTATGTTAATTCGACTAGAAGTCGGCGTAATCTCGTGCGCTCATGAGTACAGTTTCGTTTCTGTTCACAGAATTTAAGTATTCAGGTGCTGCTGAAATCTTTTTCCATAATGGAGCCTCTCCAAACGATTTCCAATGTGCATTGCGGTCTTCCATGCTATTAAAGCTGGTCATGTATATTAAATTCGGCATTCTACTTCCTGCAATCACTTTTGAATAAAAAATAGCATTAAAATTAAGACTTTCAAAAAGCGTTACTTCACCGCCCTCATTAAACATATGTACTTTTTTTAAATGCATAGCTTCTGTAGGGCTTTCATAACTTCTATATTCATACACGCGACTACTCGATTTAGTTAAACTTGACTTTCTTGCATATTGAGGCTGAAACTTAAAGGCCTTAGTTATAATTTTTTCTATTCTAGTATAAGGCAAACTATTATCTGTAGCCTCTAAATGAATAATGGCTGCACTGCCCATAGGATCTAATGCTTCTATTGTTTGATCTAATTTATCTAATTTTTGAATATTTTTAAAAGGAACCCATACATATAATTTTTTATCGCTTGCGGTATCGTTATTAAGTGGAGCAAATACACCTACTTTTTCAATGCCATTTTTATGTAAATAAGGCAAAAAAGTATTTTTCAAATACAGATCAATATTCTCAATTTGTTTTGCTGTACTGCAGTGGTATATCTGAATTAAGTAATAATCGCGTGCCTGCTCTTTTTCTATATTTAAAATAGCTTCTTTAGAATTTGAACTAGATGTATTAGGTACAGTAGCAAAAATCATAAGACTTGTAAATAAATAACTTATACTTAATAATAATTTTTTCATAGTTTGTTGTTTTGAAAGGCTAGTAGTTTTATAAGCCTTGATGGTGGTTGGATGCGCTTCAAAAGTAGGCCTTTAGCCTCTTTTAATGCCATTCTCTTAGCATATTTTTTGCTTAAATGTTTTGGATAGATTATATTTAAATATAATTTATGTGCTATGCAAAAAACTAAATCAGACCTAATTCCTTTTATATTAATTACTTGCTTATTTTTTTTATGGGGCTTTGCACATAATTTAGATCCTATTTTAATTCCCCATTTAAAAAAGTCATTTACCCTTACAACCACTCAATCTACCCTAGTTGACTCTTCGGTTTTTCTAGCCTACTTCTTTATGGCCTTGCCTGCTGGCTATATTATGAAAAGATGGGGCTATAAAACGGGTATCATTGCGGGCCTATTATTATTTGCGATAGGTTCATTTTTATTTGTACCGGCTGCTAATAACCAATCTTATAACTATTTCTTATTTGCTTTATTTGTAATTGCCTGCGGCTTAACCATATTAGAAACTGCCGCTAACCCCTACGCTTCCTCATTAGGCGACCCTAGTACTTCTACCCAAAGACTAAACCTAGCTCAATCCTTCAATGGCTTGGCGGCGGCCTTGGCACCTGCTATTGGCGCAAGAATCATATTAACCAAGGGCTATACCCCTGAAGAATTAGGTATGATGACTGCTGCTGCTCAAAAAGCAGCCCTGGCAGCAGAAGCCTATACGGTTAAAACACCTTATACTATTTTAGGTATCATTCTTTTATGTATAGCTTTTTTGTTTTTTAAAATTAAGCTACCCGATATAAGAGAAAAAAATGCGGCCAATCAAAATACAACTATATTAAATACATTTAGACATTCTCATTTAAGCTGGGCAGTGATAGCACAATTTTTTTATGTTGGTGCTCAGGTATGTGTGCTTAGTTTATTTATTTTATATGCTACAGCGTCGGCGCAAATTTCTGAAATACAAGCTGCCGATTATTTAAGTATGGGAGGCCTTGCTTTTTTAGTAGGCCGCTTTTTAGGTACGGCCTTAATGAAGTATTTTACGCCTCGTCATTTATTAACTTCCTTTGCAATTGTATGTGTGCTTTTATGTTTGGTAGCCATTTTTGGTAAAGGAATGATGACTATTTATGCCTTAATAGGTATTTGCTTTTTTATGTCTATTATGTTTCCCACTATTTTTTCATTAGGTATACAGCAACTGGGCCCGGATACTGAAATGGCTAGTAGTTTAATAGTTATGTCTATAGTAGGCGGTGCTGTTTTACCTCGCATTTTTGGATTAATTAGCGATGCTACAGGTAATATACAAATGGGTTATATAGTGCCACTAGTGGCTTTTGTGGTAGTAGCTTATTTTGGATGGAAGGGAAGCGTCATTAAAAAAGCCTAATGCTTATATACTTTTCCGTCTTTCATTACAAAGTCAACATTTTGTAAAGCAGAAATGTCTTTAGTAGGATCTTTTTTTAAGGCAATGATATCAGCAAAGCTACCTTCTTTAATCTCACCTATTTTTCCTTGCATGCCTAGTAGTTCTGCAGCAGTAGTAGTAGCAGTTTGAATAGCTTGCACAGGACTTAAGCCCCATTCAACAAAATAAGTGAAGTCTTTCGCTTGTGCTAAGTTCCAATCATAGCCACCAATATCGGTACCATAGGCTAATTTAACACCCATCTTCATTGCTTTTTTAAAGGTTGCTTGAATAGATTGTTGAAAATATAAATTAATAGGACTTCCTAATTTTGCTCTTCCTTCGGCAACAAATTCATTCACAAATATAGTAGGACACCAGAAAATTCCTTTCTCTGCCATCACACGCATACATTCCTCATCCATACCACTTCCATGTTCTATAGTAGAAGCACCTGCATTAATGGCGGCAAGAATTCCATCTCTGGTCATTGCATGTGCAGCTAATTTTTTTCTACTTAGAATGGTTTCATCTGCAATGGCTTTAAGCTCTTCAGTAGTAAAATTCGGAATAGATCTGAAAGAGCCGTCTGCTAATCTAATATAACCACGGTCTGCATAAACTTTAATCCAATCTGCGCCTTGTTCAATTTGTTGTCTTACTGCTCTTCTTGCTTCATCAGCACCCGTAATTTCAATTACCCCTTTTGGCAATTTTAATTCCCATGCATAATCAGATGCTTTTATAGGGTAATGGCCAGTAGTATTCATGCCTAGGGTAGAAACAATCATTCTTGGTCCACTAATTACCCCTTTATTGATAGCTTTTTTTACATCTACATCAGCAAAACCCGCAGCTTCTGTGCCTAAATCACGAATAGTAGTAAAGCCATTCATTAAAGACTTCTCAGCACTTTTAGTAGCTCTGATGGTTCTATAAGGAATGGATTCTTTTAAAACTTGTACATCATAATCCTCAGAAGTGATATCGCCTTGCAGTAGCACATGTGTATGACAATCAATCATACCAGGCATTACAAAGTAATTACTTAAATCAATAACAGAGTCGGCTGCACTAGCACTGCTACTTATTGAAACCACTTGATTGCCTTTAATAAGGATATTTTGTTTCTCAGCAACGATACCTGTTTTAGCATCTAATAATTTACCACATTTTATTAAAATAGTTTTTTGTGCATTGATGGTGGTGCAAAAAAAGAAGCTCATCCCAAGAATTAAATTACGCATCCTATATATTTTTAAGTTTAATATTAAAGTTTTAAGAGATTTATTCGTTCCTCTAAATGTATAAAAAGTTCCTCTAAATGTATAAAACTTTTATTGAATAATTTTACTTTTCTGCATCCAGATTTTCATTAGGCTGGTCCAGTCAATTTCACTAGTAGCATTTTTCATGCCATAGCCATGACCTCCTTTTTCGTATAAATAAATTTCAGCAGGTACTTTATGGGCTATTAAATTATCATAATAATGTATGGCACCCGCAACCGGTACTGCGTCGTCGTCTTTTGAGTGTACTAAAAAAGCAGGTGGTGTATCCTTGGTAATTTGCTTTTCATTACTAAAATAATCAATGGCCTTTTTCGTCTTTTCATCATTTGTATTACCAATTAAATTAATTCTTGAACCCTCGTGTCCTTCAGGACCAAAACTAATAACAGGATAAATAAGTAGTTGGAAATCGGGCCTTAATGAAATTTTACTTGGGTTCTCAATTTTAACATCATTATAATGAGTAGCTAGGCTAGCCGCCAAATGACCGCCTGCTGAAAAACCCATGACGCCTATTTTATTTTTATCAATGCCCCAGTTTTCGGCATTAGTTCTTGCTAATAGCATTGCCTGCTGTGCATCTTGTAAAGGTGCTATTGATTTATCTATTTGGTTCTCTGCATTGGGTATTCTATATTTTAAGACTATGGCGTTCACTCCAATACTATTGAAATAATTTGCCAAATCACTGCCTTCATGTCCCGCAGCAAGAATAGCATAACCACCGCCCGGACAAATAATAACACAAGGCCTTTTTGTATTATCGCTTGCCACTCTAAAATATTGGTAACTAGGTATAGATACTTTTTCAACAATTAAAATACCTGCATTGTTAGATTCAGCTTCTTGATTCTTAGTAGAAATATTATTAGGGATAGTCTTGTATAAAGGCTGGTATTGTGCTAAGGAGGTAGACATAGTAAAAAAAATTAAACAAAAAAGTGAACCAATTGTAGTAAAAAATTTATTTCGCATCATAGGAATTCATTTTGTATATCGAATAATATTTAAAAAAATTAGATATATTTTTAACTTTGATATATACTTTTTCGATTTTTATTTAGAGCCCTGAATCAGTAATGTATAAAAACTAATACATTTTTGAAAATCAGTTACTAATAATCTTTCATCAATACCATGATATCCTTTAGCATTGGTGATAGGTGTGAAATTAATAACCCCATCGCTTATCTCTCTGTAGTTTCTAGAATCGGTAGCACCTACCATTAACATAGGAGCAACAATTACATCATCTACTATCGCATTGATTACCTGCTCTACTCTTTTAAACGCCTTACTATTGATATCGGTTGTAGGTGAGGGCATAGTGCTATAATTACGGTAATAAGTAATTTTAATGTTTGTATCATTAATTGCTTTTTCTACATAGTTGTATACATCTTGCTGTGTTTCGCCGGGTAAGATTCTGCTATTTACATAGGCTGTGGCGAATGTTGGAATGACATTATCTCTAACGCCACTATTCACAATAGTAGGCACAATAGTGGTTCTTACTAAAGCATTGGTAGAAGGCGCTTCAGATAAATTATTAATGACTTGAGTTTCAAATAACCACATATTAGAAAGCATCATTTTTTTCCAAAAATTATCGGTGTAACCACTCACTCTTTCTAAATAGGCTTTAATAGGAGGAATTATTTTTCCAGGCATTTGATTTTCTCTTAATTTATAAAGCCCCTTGCTCAACATATCAATGACAGTTGTTTGTCCTGGAATAGAAGAGTGACCCCCTTCTTTTTGTGCCGTCAAAATTAAAGTGACATAGCCTTTCTCACCCACGCCAATAGAGGCAATGGGTCTTTTAACATCTTTCATATCTTCTGTAGAAATTTCTCCTCCTTCGTCAACTACTAAATCAAATCTTTTATTAAGTGATTTAAAATATTTTACCATCGCTGTAGCCCCTTTGCCACTCGATTCTTCATCCGCACCAAAACATAATAAAATAGTTTGTTTAGGTTGAAAGCCTTTAGCTAATTGAGTTTCTGCTGCTTCTAAAATACCAATCATACTCGATTTATCATCTAGCACCCCTCTTCCCCATATATAACCTTCTTTTACTTCACCCCCATAAGGAACTGCATGCCATAACTTAACAGCAGAAGCTTCCACCGGCACTACATCATAATGTGCCATTAATACCATGGGAAGTAAACTTGTATCCGTTCCTTTCCATTCGTAGATATAATTAAAACTATCTATAATAGTTCTAGGTAAATTTTTATGAATGAGTGGATAAGACCTTTCCATAAATTTTCGATAAGCAAAAAAGGTAGCCGTATCAAACTCATAAGCATCGTTAGGTGTTTCGGTTTGAAGCTGAATAGCTTCTGACATATGTGCAATGGCATTGGTAGGAATAGCTTCTAAGGGCGTACTTTTTTGATGCGCACCTGGGCTATTGGTAAAAGTTTTTACCAGTACTATTGTAAGTATTACAAGTAGTCCAATACCTAAGATGCTTAAAAACTTTTTCATATAAATACGGTTTAATTATATACTGTAATATACGAAAACTAAGCTATAAAATAAAAGCGCCCCTATTTGATTAGGGACGCTTTTATTCATTATTTCAGCTATCTATAGAAGGACTTACTCCTTATGTTCCCAGCCTCTTCTTTTGCTTACCTCATTTCGCATTTTATGTAGAAAGTCTCTTTCAACACGCAAGGCTTTATTCACTCTTTCTTCCGTTTTTAATACTGGTAGTAAATCGGCTTTGTATTTTTTTCTAGCATTTAACATGGCTTCTTGCAAAAGAATTTCATCACTCATCTTAGTTTTTATAATTTCTTGCATTGCTTTTTTATGCGCTTCATGGACTGGCCAAAACCCTTCTGCTTCTCTTGAGCTAAGTTCTAAATTCTTGGTAATAAATTGAATTTTAAACATTTCAATTTTTTCTCTTTGTTCGGGTCTCATTTTTTCACCCTTTCTTGGGCCAGGCCCACGATGGTCTCTTCCACGATGGTCGCCTCTTTCATCCTCTCTTGGTGGAGGCGGAGGTGGTCCTTGTCTTCTATCTGTATTAGGCTGCGCCATTACAGATGCATGTATAATCATACCCATCAAAAGAAAGTAAATTATTTTTTTCATTGAGTTATTATTTTTTGAATTTCTTCAATTTGTTTTTCATCTAAACTTGAAAGCTTTGAATTTTCTTTTTGCATTTGTGCTTGTACATCTATCTCTGCTATCCATTCATTAGCATCAACATAAGATTCTATTTCTTCATTACTAAGTTCCTGTATTGAAATATCGTTAGCTACAATGCCTGCCTGCGTTTTTTTAGAAACCGAATTATTTAAAAATATAAATGAACCGCCCACTACAATAATAAATGCTGCTGCAATAGCTAACCTATTTAAAGGTTGCATAAAGGAAGGCAAGAAAAATATTTTTGCATTCTTCTTTTCTAATTTTTGTCTTTTTTCAGATTCAATCCTGTTCATTAATTGATCCGGGAAAGATTCAAAATAATTTAAAGGTGCCTCTGTTGTAGACAAGTTAAATTGGCTTAAATTTTGTTTATTCAACAAGCTTTCTGCCCAGGCTCTGTCTTGTTCTAAGCTATTGCCTATATTATCTTGATGATTTAATTCTGTATCCTTTTCCATATCCTTATTTTGACTATTTTTTATACTATAAGTTTAAAGCTGCTTAATAAAACTCTCTACTTTTTTCACTGCCTGGTGATAATTGGCCTTCGCACCCCCAATCGTTGTTCCAACAATGGATGCAATTTTCTCATAATCATAGCCCTCGTAATAACGCAACATAAACACAACCTTTTGTTTTTCAGGCAGTTGGCTAATAGCACGGTCTAGTCTAATTTGAATTTCAGTACTTTTGGGGCTATCAGTGCTAGCCGTAGCGTTCTCATAGTCCAATATGTCGCTACTAGAGTGGCTGGTACCCTGTTTCTTCTGCTTTTGTATATAATTCAAGGTCTCATTATAGGCAATTCTGAATAGCCAGGTACTGAATTCACTTTCCATCTTAAAGCCATCTAATTTATCCCAAATTTTTATCCAAACTTGCTGCGCAATGTCATCTGCGTCTGCATGGTCGGTGACTATTCTCTTAATTTGGTAATAAACTTTTTGTTGGTGTTTGTTCAGAAGGGCAGTGAAATTGGCTTCTCTATTGATAGATGCTTGAAACTGAATAATAAGTTCTTGATCACTTGCCATAATAAGCTAATGTAACAAAAAGTTTTAGGAATTAGCCTATTTTGACTATTTTGTCTTGCTTTAATTGAATATCTTTTAAAGTATTACTTAGTTTAAAAATTAACTTATGAAGCATTTAAAAATTTGTTTGCTATTACTAGCGGTAGGGCTTGCTGGAAAATCTTGGAGCCAAGATTTATTAAACACAATTTCAAAAGCCGAAACAGAACGCATTGAAAAATATTTAGCCTCAGATGAATTAGAAGGGCGTAAAACATTTAGCAAGGGTATTGATAAGGCTGCTGCTTTTATTGCCAATGAATTTGCGCAAGCAGGCCTAGCTACTTTTAAAAATAGTGCTAGTTATTTACAATCATTTTCAAGAATGTCTGCGAAGTTTATTAGTGCCTCAGGCAATTTTGATGGCAATGCCTTAGATCAAAAAAATATAATAGTGGTAACACCTCAGGCAAACTTTTCAATTACAGAAGCCAGTGGGTATGAGGTAGTGAAAATAAATAAAGAAGATAATTTAGGAATAGCTATTAGAAAATATATGGGCGCTAATAAAAATTATTTAATACTAGTAGATGAATCTTTTGCGCAAAACTTTAGTCGCTTAACTAGCTTGAAATCAAATTTAACGGAGAATCAAAAATCGCTGGTATTTGTTTTAACTACTGTAACCCCTACAAAGTTTACTATTGAGGCTAGTCATAAAATTGAAAATTTGTCTTTAGCGAATGTAGTAGCAGTTATACCAGGTAAGTCGCTTGCTAATGAATATGTAATTTTTTCTGGGCACTATGATCATTTAGGCATTAATAGTGCAAGAGCGGTGAATGGCGATAGTATTTATAATGGTGCCAACGATGATGCAGCAGGTACAACCGCTATGATTATACTTTCAAAGTATTTTAAAAAATTAAATAACAATGAACGTACTTTAATTTTTGCAGCCTTCACGGCAGAAGAAGTGGGAGGTTTTGGTGCGCAGTATTTTTCAAAGCAGTTCGATCCTATGACAGTGAAAGCCATGTTTAATATAGAGATGATTGGTACAGAAAGTAAGTGGGGTAGAAACAGCGCTTATATTACTGGTTATGAAAAAACAGATATGGGCGCCATTTTACAAAAGAATTTAGCGGGCTCTGGCTTTACATTTTATCCGGATCCTTACACGGATCAAAACTTATTTTATAGATCAGACAACGCTACGCTAGCCCGTTTAGGTGTGCCTGCGCATACTATCTCTACTTCTAAAATGGATAGCGAACCAAATTATCATAAGCCTAGCGATGAATTTCAAACTTTGGATATGGATAATATGAATGAAATTATTAAGGCTATTGCAAAAAGTGCGCAGTCAATTATAGCAGGGAAGGATACCCCTTCCAGAGTTGACACCACACAATTAAAATAAAAGGTTCACTTATTAAAATAAAGGCTTACTTATTTAAATATACTTTGTATGATAAAATCTAAGATGATAAAAAAAATAGTACTCACCATTTTTACAAGTATGCTTATTCTAAATAGCTATGCACAAGATACTACTGGAGTGAAAAAAGTGATTGAAAATATGTTTATTGCTATGAAAAATAGCGACACCGTATTACTCAGATCTTGTTTTTCAGCAAATGCAGTTGTTCAAACCATTCAATCAAGCGAGGCTGGGGCTGTGGTGAAAGAGGCTAGCGTGCAAGCTTTTATTAATAGCGTGGGAAAACAACCTATTGGCGCCTTAGATGAAAGAATTGTTTTTGATAAAATATTAATCAATAAAGAATTAGCAAGTGTATGGACGCCTTATCAATTGTATGTTAAAGAGAAATACATACATCAGGGGGTCAATTCTTTTCAAGTAGTTCGTACAAAAGAGGGTTGGAAAATTCAATACTTAATAGATACGCGTTATCCCTAAAACACTTAGGTATTTTTATAAACTAAAGTTTATTTAGATTGTTTCGAATTCACCTTTATCGGTATTCTTTTTAACTTTATCTGCTTCAAATATTTTTCCATTGATGGCAATATATACGCCAGGGCTTACTACTTGCACGAAGGCGAGGGCGCTTCCTAAATTAAATAATCCATCAGAGCTACCAAACTTATAAGGCACCATGGCGCCTGTAATTACTATAGTTTTGCCTTTGCAATGCTTTGCTAAATAAGACGCAGTGAGCGTCATGGTATCAGTGCCATGGGTAATTAAAATTTTATCTTCTTTAATTTCATTACAGGCTGTAGCAATCATTTGTCTGTCAGCTTCAATAAAGTCTAGGCTATCTTTCATCATGAGTGTCGTAATGGATAGATCTAGTTTACTTCTACCTAATTGCAACATTTCATGTAAATGTGTTTCTTTAAAAAATAAACTACCGCTTATCTCATTATACTCTTTATCAAAAGTACCCCCTGTAACAAAAACTTTAATGGTGATTGACATAGAAATTATTTTTGATGAAAGCTATCGCCAATGAAAGATAAAGCGTCTATAATACCTGTTCTCCAATAGGTCCAATTATGGGCGCCGTCTCTCATTCTAAATTCGTGAGGAACATTTTTATTAGTGAGTGCTATATGTAATTGGGCATTGCCAATAGTTAAAAAATCGTCGTCGCCGCAATCAATCCAATACCTGACTGCGGATAATTCTTCCTTGGTCTTTTTTTCAATAATGGCTAAGGGGCTATTACTTAACCAGGCTGGGGTTAAACGATCTTTTCCTTTTAAATTTTTACCCATGGAATTTCCAAACAAACCATTGAACATACCCTCGTCAAGATTAATAATATCATTGTCTGTCCAAACAGCCGCACTAAGTGGTGCAGACGCTACAAATAAATTGGGGTATTTAAGGGCGTATAATAAAGAACCGTAACCACCCATGGAAAGCCCTGCAATACCTCTAAATCTTCTCTCTGCCTTTACCTTATAGGTTTTTTCAATATGCGGAATGAGTTCTTTGATAAAAAAGTCCTCGTAATTTAACTTACCATCTGCTCCATTAATATAAAAACTTGTAAAGCCATCGGGGGTTACAATAATCATAGGCGGAATTTTACCGGCCTTGATGGCGTCATCCGCTAAGCGGTTCACTTCACCAAACTGAATCCAGCCATCATCGGCATCGCCATAACCATGTAATAAATAAGTGACAGGATAAGCGCGCTCGCTTGTGTAATAATCGCTTGGTAAAAAAATTGAATAATGTACTTCTTTATTAAGGATAGTACTTTTAATGACTTGTTTTTCTTTTACAAAACCTTGTGCAAAACTGCCAATGACAAACGTGCAAACAAATAGCAGTATTAATTGTACCTTTTTCATAATAACTTATTTATAAGTCTAAGATACAAAAAACAAAGCGCTGATAAAAGAATGTTTTATGAACTAGTTTTTAGGTTTTAGGGGCTTGTCAAACATATCAAATTTATCTTGAATAGGATTGTCAGAAAGGGAAGCTGCTTGCAGTTTATTAGCCCTTGAAACTGGCCTAAGACTGCCAATGGCATTAGCTTTATAGGCTACGGGGCCGATGATATTGAGTGCTTTATTTAAATAAGTTTCATTAGGGTCGCCTAATAATTTATAAGGAAGTACATCGTCTGAAAGCGCATAGTCTGGTAAAAATCCATTCACTGAACCATAATCGGATTGGTCAAGTGCATTTAATATTTTAAAAGTGATAGGCTGTAAACCATAGTTCCATCTTTTGGCATTATCGGTAATCGTAAAAGAACCTACATTTTTACCATAGGTATGTTCGCCAATTAAAATGACATTCATAAATGGTTTTAAATTATTAATGATAAGTTCACTAGCTGAAGCAGTGCCAGTAGAAGTTAAGAAAAACACTCTATTTAAAGAACCAATATTATTGGCCTCCATTTTAAAATTGGTGACAAGGGCGGATGCGCCATATTGTTTTATGACTTCTTTCGTATAAGCATCGTTATACTGTTTTTTATTCATCACCTTATCTACTCTACTAGCTAAGTCCTTCACCATTAAATTGGTTAATAAATCTGAACTAGAAACATAGCCACCACCATTATAACGAAGGTCAATGACTAATTCGTTGACTCCTTTATTTTTAAACCTACCAAATACAGCCCTTAAACTATCATCGAAACTAGATAGGAATTGTAAGTAGGCAAAATAGCCCACTTTCTTACCTGCCCAGTTAATAACCGTGTCTTGTAAAATAGGATTCGTTTGTAATTCAACTTTTGTAACGGTTACCGTTTTACCTGTACTGCTAAATACTTTATTATCATAAGCGCCTAAACCTAACTTTAAAGTTTGATTTTGTAATGCCGTACTATAATTAGAGGAAGTGATGGTTTTGTCATCTACCGATAAAATGATATCTCCTCTTTTTAATCCATTTTTTTCAGCAGGACTTCCTTTTAATACATAGGCTATTACTAAGGCTACATTTGCTTTTGTATCGTCGGTATAAAAAGCACTTACCCTAATACCTAAAACGGTATTGATACCATTTAATTGGTTTATTAAATTGGCGGAACTACTATCTATCCAAGAAAAACGATCGGTGGTTTTATATTCATATAAAATACTATAAAAATAATCCATCGGATTACTACTGGTATTCGTTTTGGCTAAAGCCGGCATTTTATCAGGCCATAAATAATAGGCCGACATATTTTCATGAATCCAGGTATTAATATCGGCATTGGTAATTTTTGTTACAGTGGTATTATCTACTACAGGCGCTACAGGTGTTTCAGGAATGGTTGTAACCGTTTTGTTACAAGCCATTATGCCAATGATTGAAAACCCAATAAGTAATTTCTTTAGTTGCATGCTATTATATTTAACTGCCTAAATTTAAGAAATTTATATGATTCTGGGCTTTAATTATCTTAATTTTGTGAGACCTAGAAGTGTTTCTAGGTGCATTACAGATACCGACCAATAAATGAAAAAATTAATATATACTTCACTGCTTTTAAACTTCTTTTTTTTAGCGCAAGCTCAAAAATCGAATACGTATACGAAGTCTGTTAACGATTGGCATAAAGCCCGAATAGCCGACTTAAAAACGCCCACTGGTTGGTTAAATTTAGAAGGCCTTTATTGGTTAGAGAAGGGAGCGAATAGTTTTGGCAAAAAAGAAGGTAGTGATTGTAGATACAATAATGCCGCATTTCCAGCTGAATTAGGCTCCTTTATTTATGAAGGCGATTCTGTACTTTGGGTAAATCAAAAAAACTATACTATTAAAGTAAATGATCAATTAGTAGTTGGCCAGGTTCCTGTAAAAGTATTTTCTAAAGAAGAGCAAGCTATTACTATGTCATGGTCGCATTTCACTTGGACTATTATAAAAAGAGAAGATAAAATTGGCGTTAGGTTTAGAAATTTAAAAGCAAAAACTTTAGTGAATTTTAAAGGCATTGAACGATTTCCTATTGACGCTAATTGGCGTGTAAAGGCCAGCATGGTGGCGCCTTCGCAAAACTTATTAATGATTACCAATATACTTGGTCAAACTACTGCGCAAAAAACAGCAGGCAAATTAATATTTGTCATTCAAAATAAAGAGTATTCATTAGATGTAATTGATGAAGGAGGGCCTAAATTTTTTATTGTATTTGCCGATGAAACCGCTGGTAAAACTACTTATGGCGCAGGTCGTTTTATTGAAATTGATAAACCCGATGCATTAGGTAATACAGAAATTGATTTCAATATTGCTTATAATCCGCCTTGCGCCTTTACAGAATTTGCTACCTGCCCCTTACCTCCGCCACAGAATAGATTAAAACTGTCCATCACAGCAGGTGAAAAAAATTATGGTAATCACTAGTGGGTCCTTTACCTTTGAAAATAGATGACTCAAAATCAAACCATATCACCCACCATTGCCATAGTAGGCCTGGGTTATGTAGGCTTACCATTAGCGCTTGCTTTTGCTAAGCCGTATACTGTTATTGGTTTTGATATTAATGAAAAAAGAGTAAGTGATTTACAAAATAGTCATGACATTACTTTAGAATGTACAGAGGCCGAAATAAAAAATGCGAAACATTTAACTTTTACGAGTTCTCTTAGTGCTATTAAAGAGGCTACTATATTTATAGTAACAGTTCCTACACCAGTTGATGCAGATAAGCGCCCTAATTTACAACCATTAGTAGAAGCCACTGCCATGATAGGTTCGGTTTTAAAAAAAGGGGACTTAGTTATTTATGAAAGCACAGTGTATCCTGGTTGCACCGAAGAAGACTGCGTTCCTGTTTTAGAAAAACAAAGTAGTTTAGTTTTTAATAAAGATTTTTATGTTGGTTATTCTCCAGAGAGAATTAATCCGGGGGATAAAGTACATACACTTACTACTATTAAAAAATTAACTGCAGGCTCTACACCAGAGACAGCGAATAAGGTAGATGAATTATATGCAAGTATTATTACAGCAGGTACTTTTAAAGTGTCTAGTATAAAAGTGGCAGAGGCGGCTAAGTCAATTGAAAATGCACAACGCGATATAAATATTTCTTTTGTCAATGAGTTAGCACTCATATTTGATAGAATGGGAATTGATACGCATGAGGTATTAGAAGCGGCTGCTACAAAATGGAATTTTTTACCCTTTAAGCCAGGCTTAGTGGGTGGGCATTGTATTGGAGTTGATCCTTATTATTTAGCACATAAGGCTACAAGCTTGGGTTATCATCCGCAGGTAATATTATCGGGAAGAAATGTGAATGATCAAATGAGCCATTTTGTGACTGAAAAATTAATTCAATTATTAAGTGGTAATGGTATTACTGCTAAAGGCGCTAAGGCATTAATACTGGGAGTTAGTTTTAAAGAGAATTGCCCTGATATTAGAAATTCAAAAGCCTTTGAAATACATAGCCAGCTTAGCGCTGCGGGCATGGAGGTTGATGCCTTTGACCCCTATGCCAACGCATTGGAAGTAAAAGAAAAACACAATGTTGAATTAGTGAATGCACTTCGAAAATATGATGCGATTGTGCTAGTGGTAGCCCACGATTTTTTCAAGTCATTAGATTATACAAGTCTGAAGCGTTCTAATAAAACTGTCATTTACGATACCAAGGCCTTCTTAGATAGAAGCATTGTTACAGCAAGATTATAATACTTACTCTTGATTACTATTTATTTAAAAAATAACTACCTCACTATTGAAGATGTACTATTACCCTACTGAGGATGATAAGTACGCTTCGCATTTTTGAGCACTTCAGTTTTATCTAAAGTCATTTTTTTCACTTGCTGCGCTTGATACATAGCACGTTGGTCGGCATAATGTGCATCCCCTTTATTAGAACTTGCTCCAAAAGTATTCACCGATTCAATAAGTGGGAGGCCTCCGTCTTTAGGAAAACGAACAAATTCAATATAGGCATCACCGCTATTCATTTTTCTTTGACCTGCACCATAGGGTTGAGTTTGCACTGCTGCAAGCACATCGGGCATTCCACCTTGTGGCCAGCTCTCATCGCCTCTTACAAGTCTTTGCATTTCACCTAAGCTTACATCCAGTCTATTATAATTTTTCATTAAAAAATCATAAATATATTGATAGGTAGCAACGGCTTCTTGCGTGGTTAGTTTATCATCTTTTCTTCCCTCCATTAATTTAGGAATTTCATAATAAGCTAAATTATAAATAAGTGCCCCATTACTTTCAGGATTGGTATTGTGGTCCCAAGTTTTTAAGGCTTTAATAAGTGGAGACAATGTTGGATATTTATTTTCATCTATTAAAAACATAGTATCTGCGGTAAAGCCATAAGGGAATAAAATAGTAGAAGGCAATTGACGATCAAATTTGATACGCTTTAAATCGGCGTAGGAAATTTTTTCTAGTGGGTCTATTAAATCCTTGGCACGGCGACTTCTATTGTCATGGTATAATTCATAACCATCTTTAGGATCAAAATTTTTAGGATCTAAATTTTCATTCTCTACAGTGGCTAAAAAAGGTGAATGGTTCATGTTAATTAAATACCCGCTTTTAGGATTGGTATACTGAGGAAACTCGTTTAAAGGTTTAAATTTTGTCCATAACGTTGCCCTTGTATTGCCCGGCACCGTTGAATTCCAGTGGTAGCTGGTATCTGCATTACGATAGGGCATTTTTCCACTAGAGATATAAAATATAGTATCGCGTTTATCGGCATACATAATATTAAACATAGCTAAATGGTTCTGCGCCACCGCTGTTTTGAATTCAGTAAAATTCGTAGCCCTATTCATTGCATACCATTGTTGCAAAGCACCTGCATCCATAAGGGCAGGTAAACGCATCGAAAAATATTTTCCTTCTGGGGTTTTAGCGGTTGGCCCGTATATAGAAGTATAAGCCATTTTAGAAATAGGGAAAGGAATGCCTTTAATACTTAATTTAATTTTTCTTTTTTCAAGCGCAAGCCACTCTCCATCTACTTTGTATTGTCCTTTATGTGCTTTATCGGTTTCTAATTGGTAGATATCTATTTTATCTTGCAAGTTAACAGTATGTGCCCATGCTAAATTAGGAGTGGTACCATGAAAAATTAAGGGACCGCCTGGAAATAAACCTCCTAAAATATTCCAGCCTTCTTCACTTTGTAAATGTGCTTCATAAAAAGCAGTAGCGCCTTCAATAGGTTGATGCGCGTTAATCACCAACATATTTTCACCCGTTGTAGATTTACTTGAATGCACTGCAATCGTATTAGAACCTTCTCCAGTCATACCTTTTAAATGTGCAATAGAGCCATTGAGTATTTTAGGTAAGGTTCTATCCACTCCACAAAAAACAGCCACTGAAAAAACAGTAGTCGCTAAATAGTCTTCAATCGTAATGGGAAATACATTTTTATTTAAAACTTTATCGGGATGCGCTTTAGCAAAAGCTTCTAAGCCTGCTAAATAACCTTTTACTAGTAAAATTAATTTAGGGTCTAGGCTATTTATTTGAGTAAGTACAGTGGCCTTTGTATTTAATAAACCAAATACATAATCAACGGGTGCGCCTTTTTTACCTAAATAAGTAGCTAGCTTTCCTTTGCCTGTTAATATGAGTGTTTGAATGGTGGTAAAATCGTCTTCGGCATGAGCCCATGCTAGGCCATAGGCCACTTCAGGGTCGGTGGGTGCAAAAATATGTGGCACTCCATAAGCATCTCTTGCAATGGTAATTTTATCTGTACGAATAAGGGGCTCAGTACTTGATTGAGCAATTGCGAATTGTTGTAATAAGATACAAAGAGAGAATAATAGAATACGCATGAAAGAGATATTTAGGCTTAATTATAATTTCAACGGTGTAATTTATAGAAACTATCTAAATTTGCAATAGTTAATAATTAAAATAGATAACAATGATTGAGTCTAAAAGGTTTGGTTCTAAGAAAGCACTAATTGATATAGATGAAACTATCTGCTTTTATACAGATAAAAGAGTATATGAGTTGGCTGAGCCTAATTTTGAAAATGTGGCTAAGATTAATAAACTATACGATGAAGGCTGGCATATTACTTATTGGACAGGAAGGGGAGAAAGCTCAAAGCGCGATTTAAGAGGCCTAACTTTAGAACAGCTCAATAAATGGGGCTGTAAGTTTCATGATTTAATTACAGGCTACGACCCTAATGGAGGACCTACAAAACCCAACTTCGATTTAGTGATTGATGACAAGGCTAAGAGGATAGAGGAGCTTTAAGCGCTTGTTTATTTTTTTTAGCGAAGGGCAGGTATAAAATCCAGAAATGAATGAAGACTACTAGTTCTAATACTAAAATATAATATGGCCATTCTCCTATTACTAAAGGATTACTAACTTCTGGTTTGGCCGATAAGTACATATAATTTGCACCCACTGTATAATTAACAATTGCCACACCAATAGCTACTAATTGTGTATAGCCTAATACCCATAACCAAGATTTTGGTCGGGGTACAAATTTCAAATGAACAATCATATAAGTTATTACTAATAGCATACCGCCATGGTCTATAAAGTAGGCGTAAAAATTATAACCTTCCATGCCTACGGTGAATTCGGGAGTGAGTAAAGATTGTATACCGCCGGCTAAACCCCAGTAGTAGAGGCATTCAGCCAACCACTGCCTATAATTAATGAGTGTAATTATACATAAGAAATAACTAATACTACATAAATGAGCAGGCAGGTTTTGTTGCAAGTTCCAATAACCTGTTGAATAAACGTAATAATTTTCTACAATATAATTGATGCCAAAAAATAAAGCAATAAAATTAGCGTAAGTTTTAGGATCAATTTTTTTAAAATGTAAGGGGGCTCTTACTACAATAGTAATAACGAGTATGACCATTATAATACATTGCCACCAAAAAAGGGAGAAAGGTTCAATAAAAGCAGGTGGATGAAATTTTCCCATTACTATAATTGTATAATTATAAGTTGCGAATCCAAATATTTCTATAACTAATTGGATTACCATCGTCTCCATGATCTTGTAACATTAATGGTAATTTAGCAGCATGCTTTTTATAAACTGGTTTCCTTACCCAGTCGGTAGTTCCTAAAATAGTTACATTATTTTGTATAAGCACACCATTATGAATAACAGTTACACGCGCAGGGCTTTCTAGATCACCATTCTCTTTAAACAAAGGCGCTGTAAAAATTATATCATAAGACTGCCATTCACCAGGTTTGCGACTTGCATTCACTAAAGGAACATGTTGCTTATACACTGCTCCTGCTTGCCCGTTTGAATAAGTAGGATTATTATAAGAATCTAAAACTTGAATTTCATATTTACCCATAATATACACACCACTATTGCCTCTTCCTTGCCCACTGCTTTTTACTTCAGCGGGTTCTCTAAATTCAATATGTAATTGGCAGTTTCCAAAAGCTTCTTTTGTAATTAAATCGCCAGCGCCTTTAATATCGGTAACTGCCCCATCTGCATCAATTCTCCAACCAGCAGGACTACCATCTTTTTTTTGAAAAGCCCCTAGGCCATTTCCATTGTATAAAATAGTGGCATCGGAAGGAGCGCCTGCATTAGTTATACCTGGTGTTACTAGAGGAACATTCACCCATACTTCTAATAAGCCAGCAAGGCTATCTACATTTAATTTCTTTTGTGCTGATGCAAATTGGGTGTAAGCCAATAAGCAGGCTAGTACAAGTAATTGTTTTTTCATATACTGGTTTTAAAGTAAGCAATCGTTACTATGAATATAATAAAAAAAACTATGCGATACTAGGCTACTACTAAATTTTATTGCCTGTAGTTCCTTTAATAAGGCCGCGACAATTAGCAGCACCACAATTACAGTTAAAAGGTTCCATGGTTTCATCTAAAAAGCTACCATAATCCAAGGTAAGCTCTTCTCCTTTTTGAACTGCTTTATTAATAACTACATTTAAACCAATATAAGTACAGTTGGCATCGCAGTGATGGTTTTGAGGAGACCATTCTTCGGGTTGTAAGTCCCATAATATATATACATCCTTACTAATTGGATAGGCGTATCTTCTAAAATTTAATTTTTCTCTTTCATCCCAATTTTCATCTACAAATTTTTTGGTGACTATACGTTGTGCTTTTTCTTCCCCTTGAAATAAAATAGTGCCTTTTGGTAAATCCCATTTCGCATATATACCATAACCAGAAATGGCATTGCCTTTAATTTTATATACTTTTTCTTTTCTTCTATAACGCGCCATGCCTTCAATAATAATTCTTTCTAAGAACCCACGCTGGCCTGCCCCATCGTGTAGTAAAATATAATCTGCAGAACCTTCATAGCCTTGGGCATAAAACACAGAACAAGTAAAATTTATTTCAAGAAAAAATAGTTCTCCTTTATCATTCATTCTAAAATCCATTCTTCCATAACCTACTCCATTGAAAGACATAAAAACTTGCTCGGCAATATTTTTTAATCTATTAGCTAAACTAGGATCGGTTACTGGAATATTAGCAGTAGGATGCAGTTCAGAAGTTTTTAAAGCGTAAGTTTTAAAACTAAAACCTTCAGGGAAAATATATTCAACGGGTACAAAGCTGGTACAAGTTTTACCATCTGCATTAGCAGAAACTAATACCGTGAATTCACGGCCATCAATATACTCTTCCACCAAGGCAGCACCAAATTCTGCTAATATGCTTTTTACCTTAGTTACTAAATCGCTAGTATTATTAGACTTGGAAGCATTGTCTACCCCTAGGCTATCACCCGCCTTGGCAGGTTTTACAAATAAAGGAAATTGTAAATTACCTGGAAGCTGGGCTATATCGGCTTCTGACTCTATATGAATATGGGCTGGTGTTTTGACATCTTCGCAGAAGGCCAAATACTTCATAATAGTTTTAGGGGGGTCGTATAAATTGGCGCTAGGTCCTGTATAGGGTAGTCCCAATAAATCCAAACTCATAATCACATCTATAGAAGGTACTTTCCATTCTAAATAACCTTCACATAAATTAATATAGATATCGTAATTTTTTTCTTTGAGTTCTTTTAATTGTTGATAGGTCGTAAGCTTATTTAAAAAAACATGATCGATATGCGCTTCAGGCATAATGGAAGAAAGATCTCTTTTAGGATCGTAGTATTGATAATCAACTTCTGAAGTAGAGTAGTCTGGCTGTAGTACACAAATTTTTAAATCTTTGAAACTGTCAGCATTATGAATAGTGGGCAGGGGGCGCATAATTTTATTTTTTTCTTCTAGCGAATGCGTCATTAATAATATGAATCACTAATTCTGTAAAACTTTGGTTGGCATAACGTAAAATGGCACCAATAGAGGTAAAATTTTCATCTTCACTAATACCACACTGCGCATTTACTTCTAAAACATAGGCTTCGCCTGTTTTATTATCTATACGTACGTCTACTCTTGTATAACCAGTTCCATTACAAGCGACATAGGCATCCCAAGAAACTTTTTGAACAGCCATTTGAATAGATTCATCCCCTAATTGGTATTGATAAAAATTTTCATCTTCTGGCATAGGGGTTTCTTCTTCATAAATTTCCCATAATCTATCAAAGGATAAAAACTTTTCTTTTTCAGGAAGGGAGGCATGAAAGACTCTTTCTACCGGAGGGTATATCTTTGCATACTCAGGATGGGTATGGCTTCCCACTATCATCACTGTATATTCAGGGCCTTCTACAAAGGACTCTGCCACAATACCATCTGAAGATAAATTCCATCCTCTGTATCCTTCAAACATTTTTGATAATTGTGTTTCTAATTCATGTTCTGTCTCTACTACATTTTTCACACCCACACCAAGGCTACCACCAGAGACAGCAGGTTTTACAATTAAAGGGCTACCTAATTTTTTAATAATTTCTTTTGCATTAATATTATTATCTCTAATAGCTTCCCATTTCGGTGTGGCCACACCTGCTAAATCAAAGGCTTTTTTCATGGGAATTTTAGAAGTAGTGATATCGTAGAAATAATCATTGGCACCTGTATACACTAATTGTTTTGCATCTAATGCTTTAATAACGGAAACACCGGGGGCTCCATTAATTTCATCTCCGTCACATAAATTTAATACTACTGGAAAATGAATTCCTTTTTCTCTTTCATGTGCAATTTCTTGCACAATCATTTTATAATTTTCTAAAGTAACGGGCTGCCATTTCCAAGGAAGGTCTAGTTGTTCAAATACGCGCGTATATTCTTCTATGCTTTGACTAAAATCATAATAGTATGCTAAGTTCGGATCTGGATTATCCAAGGCGGGAGCTAAGACCCAAACTTTCAAATGTCCTACTGGAACAAAAGGGTAAAATAAGTTACGAATGTTTGTCAACGCAGTTTTAGAGGGTTAGTATATGTTAGTATAATATTCAATGAAGTTATAAAATATATAATACTAGCAAATTATTATAGGTATTAATTTCATAACTACTATAGCCTATAAAAACATCTTACTTCATGCTCATTTCGAAAATACTTCAATGGGATAAATCACAATGCAATTAAAAGCCTTTTGTATAATATAGTTACTTGTATATCAATGTGTTATATAATATTTAGTTAATTGCCATTACATTAAAATTTTATAAAAGATGCAAACTCAAGTAATCATTTGTGATAAACAAATTGTGTATGCAATGGGATCTAGCTTACTTATCAAAGACAATCCACGGTTAATGGGCTATCATATCATCAAAAGTATAGAGGATTTAACTGGTTATATTGCCTATGATAAAACCAAACAGGTCTTACCCATGGTCTTAGTGGTTGATAGTGCCATGTTTCATTTTGGAGATGCATCCACTATGCATCAAATAAAAGAGATTAAAAAAAGAATGGGCGTAATGGTGGTCTTTAATGAACAAGACGACGCTCATCTATATCAATTAATAGATAATGGCATATCGGTAATAGTGGCACGCAATGTTTCCAAGCAAGAATGGTCCAAAGCACTAGAAATGGCCAGGCTTCAAAAAATTTATTTCTGTCATAGAATTGCCGATAAGGTATTTAATATGGTAAACCGTATGGATAAAATAAAGCTAACAGAGAAAGTACATCAGCTACATACTTATGATAAATATATTTTAGTACGCATTTGCGAAGAGGCTTCTAGCAAACAAATAGCGTATGAAGTGGGCCATAGCAAACGCACTATTGAAGGGCACCGTACAAAAATGATGCAACAACTAGAAGTAAAAAATTTAGCAGGCTTGGTGAAACTGGCCTTTATGTCAAAACTATACGATCATTATTTAGAGAACCCTGGTTTATATGATGTGACTTCATGTGCTAAAACATCTTCTTTATAAAAATGTATGGTTTTAAAATCGCCATCAATATATTTTTGGGCCTGGTCGGTAAAATGATTTGAATTCGCAAAACGACTTTGACCTCCTGTAATAATTGTTTTTGCTTCTAATTTTTTTCCAAAACTCACAGCCGCAATAAAACTATTACCAGAATAACCATAACGCTTTAAAGTATTATCATATCGTCTGCTCTCAAAAGCAGGCAGGGAGCCCCATTTAGAAGATGTTTGTGCCACCGCTATACTAGGCGCATTGTCATTAAATTTTTCTCCTGGGTTTACTCTTTGGTATCTATTTAAATCACCCCATTGAATTTCCCAGTTCCCATAAGTTTTTTCTAATTGATCTAATGACGCATTTAAGAGCGCTAATTTTTTTTCATTCGAAACACTGTTCACCATCTGCTCATATTTTTTTATAATTTGAGTAGTGGCTTCTTCTGTCGTGGCCGGGGGAATTTCTTTAGACCAATTGTTGGCCCATTCAATCGCAATAGTAGTAGCCACAGAACTAATGCCCGCATCCCCATTCCAATTAGCTAAATAATTAATTGCTTTGCTCTCTCTTTCATTTAAACCAATGGTTTTTGTATACGCCATAAAAGAAGGCAGTAGAATATCAAAAGCAGATAAATGTTTATTGTATCCCAATTGAATTAATTCCTCTAAGGAAATTTTATCTACTTTACTTAATAAGTTAACTGCGTTTATACCGCGTCCATTCTCACCATCGGGTGCCATATAATGAGGATAGTCTTTTTCTTTAGGACTATATGCACCAGCCACTGTGAAGGGGGTGGCATTGCAATTTTGTAACCAACCATTGGCGGGGTTAATACTTTGTACAATTTCATTTAATGCATGCGCGCCTATCCAATTAGTGGCTTTAATAGAACCATCTACAGGCACACTATAATCATAATTCGTATTTCTTTTAGGAATAAAATTACCATGCCAGTAAGCAATAGAGCCATCGGCATCGGCGTACACCGTGTTATTACTATTATTACCTAGTAAGGATAAGGCTGTTTGATACTCTTTTAAATTAGTAGCCTTGGTTCTGGTCCAACATTCCATTAAGGCATTTAAAGAACGATTATTTTCTTGTAAGCTTAACCACTTGCCATTTTTAGATCCCATCACGGGGCCGTGTAATGTGCGATAAGTAAGGAATGATTTTGTTTTTATTTGACCTTCCTCTAAATACTGAATAGGAATATTTCTTTCTTTAATGGGTTGAAGACCTTGTTCATAATGCGATACCCAGCCTGTTTTATTTTTAGCTACTTTTTCTTCATACACATCGGCTACATCGGCATAGCCGCTGGTATGCATAAAACCTAGATGCTCATTGAAGCCTTGATAAATAAACATTTGCCCCCAAGTAACGGCTCCATATACATTTAAGCCTTCTTCACTCACCATATGCATTTCTGATCTAAAATAAAAAGGCACATGCGGATTAATATATAACATTGCATTTCCATTTTTACTATGCTGAGGTGCTATCGCAAAACCATTAGAACCTTTTTGTATTTTTTCTTCTAAGGCATAAGGCTCTTCGGTATTTTGCACCACTAATTTTTCTGCACCTGGCATTTGTCCGTAAAAAGAAGCCACTTGCTCTTTTTTGATGCCACCTGTTTTAGTAGGAGAAACACTTCCGTCTGTCCACATTAAATGATACCAGGGTTTATAATACTGAATGGCTTTTTGTTGTACTTCAGGATGTTTGTATAAATAATAATTTAGTCCATCGGCATGTGCTTCTAATAATTTTTTAAACCAAACAGGGCTTTTATTATAATCATTTATGGCATCTATACTATCTTGAATAAGGCGCATCATTAAGTCTTCATAAATAGCCGCACTACCTTTTACTTCAGCAGTACGACCTAACATTTCTAAATAGTTCAATTCTATCTGTCCTACATTCTCTTCGCTTTGTGCATACATTAAACCAAATACAGCGTCAGCGTCAGTTTTTCCATATACATGTGCAATACCCCATTCGTCTCTTATAATAGTAATTTGTTTTGCATGTTGTTCCCACCTTGCTATTTCGCTAGCACTATATTTTTGCGCCTTGCTTATTAAAGAGCTAGTTAGTAATATGACTATACAACAGATGTAAGGTAGGAGCCTCATTCTACTGTTGGTATTTTTTGTATGCTGAGTACTTTTTGTATAATGCGTATTTTTCATAAAAGCTAATTGATATATTGAATTAAATTTAAGCAAAAAAAAGCACAAACTTTTGGGGTTTGTGCTTTTTGTACAAGGAGGTAGTTTAGATACCCCAAGTTTTCATTATTGCTAAATCTCTTTTCACACAATCTAATGGTGCTAAGCCTTGATAAGACTCTTGTTCAATGATAAAATGGTGTGCTCCTCCAATTTTTTTAGCAAGTAAGGCAATGGCTTTAGGATCTACCACGCCTTCCCCTAAAATAGTGCTTTCATAGCCATCATTCATCTCTCCTTTTTCTGCTTTAATTTCATCTTTAACGTGCAATGATTGGAAACGACCTGGATATTTATTAATCCATTCATCACCCCTTGCTCCTGCGCCATACATATTTCCAAAATCTAATTGGTGTACTACTAAATTAGGATCGGTATGTTGTAAGATGAGATCATACATTAAAGTACCATTCAATTTTTCTTTAAATTCAAAATCGTGATTATGGTATCCAAATTTCATACCACTTGCTTTACACAATTCACCCGACTTATTGAATGCGTCTATTTGTTGCATTAAACCATCGTAAGTACTTCTTAATTTATTATCCATTGAAGGGCTTATTACATATTCTTGTCCTACAATAGCCGCATCTTCAACAGTGCGCTTCCAGGCATCGGTAAAATCCTTCTTGGTATTATCCCAATGAATAGTGCCCATCACAGTATGACCACTAGGCATTTTTAAACCTAGACCCTCCAATACTTTTTTAAATTCTGTAGCTGTCCATCCGTAGAATTTTCTGTTCATATAATTTGCATGTTCAACATATTCAAATCCCATTTTGGATAAAGCCGTTAAGGTTTCCATTGGGTTTGTTTTCATCTCTGCACGCACTGAATACAATTGAACACCAATTAAATTTTTACTAGCTACATGATTGGTACTAGACCACAAAGCACTTGGTTTTAAACTAGCACCCATAATAGCAAGCGATGCGTTTTGTATAAATTTTCTTCTTGAGTTTTTCATAAGAATTGTTTTTTAGTATTTAAACTTAACATTAATTTTTGATTAATCTTCTACCTTTGTGTTTTTAATTGGTTTTTTATCTAACCACTCGGAACGGTCTAATTTATGTTTACCCGTCTTCACTTCATCTAATGTATTACCATTATATAAGCGACCGTTTTTCATAACTAAATCTATCGAGTTGGTATTGCGTATATTATCCAATGGGTTTTTATCTAAAATAATTAAATCCGCTAATTTGCCTACTTCTAAACTTCCTAAGTCTTTGTCTAATCCCAATCCAGCAGCGCCTAAAATAGTAGCTGTTTTCAAAGCATCTATATTACGCATGCCACCAGATTGCATAGACCATAGTTCCCAATGATAACCCAGTCCCTGTAATTGACCATGACTTCCAATACCTGCAAGTCCTCCTTCTTCTACAATTTTTTTCATACTCTTTGCATGTTTTTGGAATACATGTTCTTCTGGTAAGAACCATGTAGCACGACGACGCGATTTATCGGCTAACTCTTCATAAGGCGTAAAGTATTGCAGCTTCTCATTGCTATATGGGTTTTCATTTTCGTAATAATAGTTTTCTGCCCATGGCCCACCATAAGAAACAAGTAAGGTAGGGGTAACTGCCATTTTAGAATAAGCAATTGTTTTCACTACATCATTGTACAGAGGATAAATAGGAATAGAGTGCTCATGTCCAGGATAGCCGTCTAATAAATTAGTCATGTTTAATTTGAAATCAAGACCACCTTCAGTGGTGGGCATTAATTGTTGATTTTTTGCAGCTTGTATTACCCATTGTCTGTGTTTACGATTACCTACTAAATACATTTTAATATACTTTGTATTATAGTATTTGCTGTACTGACTTAATACCGATTCTGCTTGTGCTGAATCTTTTAAGTTGTAAGCCCAATAACCTACACCAGGTCCTGTTGAATACACTCTTGGTCCTACCATCATACCTGCATCTACCATATCGCTATAAGTTAATACATCGGTAGTGGCTGTTTGTGGGTCACGTGTTGTAGTCACACCATAGGCAAGGTTGGCTGCATATACCCAAGCCTGTGTTTTATGAATGCCCCAGCTTGGCCACATATGAGCATGTGTATCTATAAAACCAGGAACAATTGTTTTGCCCGATACATTTACTCTCTCTGTATTACTGGCTACTTTTAAACTACCCGTTTTACCAATGGCTTTAATTCTATTATTCACAATATAAATATCTCCTCTGCTAATGACTTCATCACCTTTCATTGTAATAATTCTTGCATTGGTTAATAAAATATGTGAGTTAGGCATATCTTTTTCATAAAATACTTTCACCCAATTTTCAGTGGCCTTGTATTTAGGATCTTCTTTCTTTTCAGCTTTCTTTGCTATATCTACTTTTTTAGTACTGTCTTTAATAGTGGTATCTTTTTTAATAGCGGCTTCTGCTTTTTTAGCCATGGCTAAACTATCATCAAATGCATAAGAAGCGTCTATATCATAAGTAAAATGTGCAGCGCCTAAACTATAGTGTACAATTTTACCATTGGCTTCCCAGCTTGGAAACTCGCCGCCCATCTCTGTTAAGAGTTTACTAGGGAAGGCTGCACTCTTCGCATCTGCAACAGAAATCTCTACTAATTTACCAGCTTGTGGAATAGTGATATAGTAAATATTATTATTCACTTGTGCAATAGCCGCTTTACCTAAGGGAGACATTAAAATAGTATTCGCACTTGAAGCAGGATTATTTTCTTTAGCGGCATCTTCATCGTTTTCATCTAAATCTAAAATATCTGCAACAGGCTTTCCTTTGTGTTGCGGAATGCTACCAAAAGTAGTAATGCCCGTAATTTTTACAATTTCTTTTTCATCTCCACCATCCCATTGAATAGAAGTTAATTTACCATATTTATTTAAATAAATACGGTCTTCGCCATTTACAAAATGAGCATTGCCGCGTCCGTTGGCTTTATCAATGACATGAATACTTCCATTATTTAAGTCTAACCAACATAGTTCATCTTCATCATCGTTATAAGTAGGGTCTTTTGAGTCTTTAAATTTTTGAACAGAGGTTCTGTTAAATACAAGTCTATTACCTGCTGGATTGATGGATAGGCCTTGGTATAAAGCATTTTCTTTAGTAAGTGTTGTCTCAGTGCCTGAAGCAAGATCAATACTTCTAATACTTCCCCCTTTTTCAGACCAGGTAGCAAAATAAATGGTCTTGCCATTAGCATTCCAAATAGGTTGCGCTTCTGTAAAATTATTTTTAGTTAATTTTTTAGGCGTTCCATTCGGATAGTCCATTACATATAATTTATTCAATACTGTAAAGGCTAATTTTTTTCCATCCGCTGAAGGAACCGCATCTCTAATTTGAGTGGCTTGTGCAGCACTGGTATCTTTAATAGGGTATTTGAAAAGTACTTCAGGTCCCATTTCAATAGAGGCATCTACTGTATAGCTAATTTCTTTTTGAGCAGCTGTTTCAATATCAATGCTATGAATTTTTCCACCATAAGAAGCTAATAAATTTTTACTATCAGGTGTGAAAGTCATCGTAGGTAATACGCCTAATACCGCAATTGATTCTTGATCATCTCTTTGCACAGGGTAGGCCAACCATGTTTCTTCACCAGTGTTTAAATTACGTTTTACTAGCCCTGTTTTATCTTCAAATCTTGTTCCGTAGACCATCCACTTGCCATCTTTAGAAAGTACCGGCGTGAAAGCAGAGCCATATCTAGAAGCAATAGTACGCGTGGTTCCTTTATCTCTATCGTAAACACCAATGCTATACTGAGGCAACATGGCATTGTAGTTCCATGCACCCATTCTTGCAGAATAATAAATATATCTTCCATCTGCACTTACTGCAGGATCAATTGTTTTTAAATTTGCTGGTAAAGAAATTAAAGAAGTACCCGCGCCTCCATTTTTATGCATTAAATACAATTTTGTATTTCTTCTTCCTTTGGTGTACACTATATAATTACCATCGGGCGTATACACAGCCCCTGGAAAATTTTGATTTTGATCTTCTGTTAAAGCAATTGTATCTTTTTTAGCAATATCTATATACCATAAATTTTCTGCACCACCTCTATCAGAAATAAATAAAATTCTTTTTCCATCTGGGCTATAGCTAGGATGATTGTCATAAGCCAATCCCTTTGTAATGGCAGTTGCTTTACCGCCTTCAATAGGCATACTATAAATATCTCCCATTAAATCAAACAAAATAGTTTTTCCATCTGGGCTAATAGCTAAAGAAGTCCAAGTGCCTTCGCTTGTTTTCATAGCAATGGCGCGTGTAGCTTTTAGGGGCATACCTTTATAGCTTGTAAAATTAGTGCTGTCTTTTACAGCATTTGTTTTTGGTTGTGCATAGCTGTTGGTTAAACCAAACATCATTAAAAGCATCCAACTCAAAACAGAGGTAATTGTATATTTTCTCATTGGTAATTTTTTTGAAAGTTAGCTAAATAGGTGAAAAAATGGAAGCCAAATTTGCCTTTGAATTGCCGTTTATCAATAAATGCCGTTTTTTATATAAAAACCAAGCAAAATGGGCCTAAAATTGGCCTATTTACGAATGTAATCGTAATTTTACAAATATGAAAAAAACCAGTGTGCTCAGGCTTCTTATTCTAAATAGCTTACTATTAATGACTTATGTATCCTTTGCTCAAAATATTCAAATTGAGGGGACGATAATGGATAGTGCCGCTAAAAGAGCCCTGCCTTATGCTACTATTTCTTTGGTACGCTCACAGGACTCCTCTTTAGTCAGTTTTACTAGAAGCAATGAGGATGGTTTTTTCAATATTAAGAATGTACCCGCTGGAAAATATTTATTATCTATTTCTTATGTAGGCTATCAACAACAATGGTTTGCTTTTAAAACAGGCACTACTCCTGTATTGAATCTTAATAATATTTATTTAGAAGATGCTAGTAAAATGTCAACAGTTACTGTTACTGCACGCAGGCCTCCAGTCGTTATTAATGGCGACTCTATAGAATTCAATGCAGAAAATTTTAAAACACCACCCAATGCAGTGGTAGAAGATTTATTAAAAAAGATGCCAGGCATTGAAGTAGATAAATCGGGTGGTATTACGGTGAATGGAAAAACGGTGACCAAGGTATTTGTGAATGGAAAAGAATTTTTTACTGGAGATCCTAAAATGGCCACTAAGAATTTACCTGCAGATGCAATTGATAAAATACAAGTTTATGATCGTAAATCGGACCAAGCCATGTTTACAGGTATTGATGATGGAACAGAAGAGACGGCGATAAATTTAAAAGTAAAGAAAGATAGAAACCAATCCAATTTTGGAAAATTAACAGGAGGCGCAGGCACGCCAAGTAGGTATGATGGACAAGGCAATTGGAATAGATTAAATAATGACGAACAATACTCCTTAATAGGAACTGCTAATAATACCAATAGACAAGGGTTTTCAAGTAGAGACATTGCTAATTTTTCTGGCGGTGGTGGTGGAAGACCAGGCGGGGGCGGTGGTATAACACTTAATTTTGGCGGCGGCGGCGGTACCGACAACAATGCACAAGGAGTGGCTACCACGTTTTCTGGTGGCGGTAATTATTCGAATTTATTTAATAATAAGAAAACAAATTTCAATGCTAATTTTTCATTGAACGACGTGGAGCGTAATAATAATAGTAATTCATTTACACAAAATTTAACGCCAGGTAATTTATTTAACAGAACCTCCAATTCAAGATCTGTTACTAGAAACCAACAACAAAACTATGGTAGCACTCTTGATCAAACAGTTTCAGAAACCTTCTCTTATAAGTTTACGCCTAGTATAGGTAGGCAAAATGGGAGTTCTGAGTCTTATGATACTACCGAAACTTTTTTACCTGACGCTTTTAAAACTAAAACCAATGCGACGCGTTCTGCATCCACTAGTGTAACCGATGCAAGCAATGCGGCTAGTAATTTATTATTAAGAAAAAAGTTTGCAAAAAAGGGTCGTACCATTTCTTCTACCATTACCAATAGTTATAACGAGTCTAACGCCAAAGGAACTCAATTTACAGATCAATTCATTTACGCAACTGGCGGCGTCTTGTTAAAAGACTCCATCTTAGACCAACAAAATATTAGAAAAGGCAATACTCTTTCCTATTCAGCCAATGTAGTGTATACCGAGCCTTTGGGTAAAAAATCATTACTTGAATTCAATGCTTATTTAAGTCAAAGTATTGGCAAGACAAGTAGAAAGGTATATGATAAGAATGCAGATACGGATGCCTATGATCAATTAAATAAAAGGCTTACCAATGAATTTAATAGTGAGTACACCTATAGTGGGGGAGGTTTAAATTTTAGAACCAATCAAAAAAAGTATAATTTCTCTACAGGCTTTAGTTTGCAAAAGGCCCAATTAGTAGGAGAGAATATAAGTGCCAATACAAAATTGAATCAAAACTTTAAGGATATCTTACCAACTGCTACGTATCAATACAATTTTTCTCAAACGAAGAACTTGAATATTAATTACCGTACTTCAACCAATCAACCTTCCTTAACGCAGTTACAACCGGTATTGGATCAAAGCAATATCAATAGACAAACTATTGGTAATCCCGATTTGAAAAGAAGTTATGTACATAATTTAAATATGCGTTTCTTCTCTTCTAAAATTATATCAGGCCGTAATTTCTTTGCAAATTTGAACGCCTCTACTACCAATAATACGATAGTGAACTATGATAGTGTCTTACCTACTAGAGTTATTTTATCAAAACCTGTGAACGTGAATGGCGCTTACCGCGTGAATGGTAGTGTAAACTATGGTTTTGGATTAAAGAAAATATATTCAAGAATGAATTTTGGAATAAATGGTGGGTTAAGTAATAATATATCTTATGTAAATGCTTTATTAAATACCATTGTTACTAAATCTATTGGACCCTCTTTATCCTATAACTTTCAATTAGATGAAGTTGTTGATATCGATTTTTCTACTAGGTATTCTTATAGTAATACCAATAACGCCATTAACGCAGGTTTAAATACCAACTTTTTAACAAAGGTGTTTAGTGCCGAGATGAATAATTACCTGCCTAAAAACTTTTTACTCAATCAAAGCTTTACCTATACTATTAATTCTGGAAGAGCTGCTGGGTTTAATACTTCTATTCCTATTTGGAATGCCAGCTTCTCTAAGTTTTTCATGAAGAACAAAAAAGCGGAATTAAGAGTGAGTGCCTTTGATTTATTGAATAAAAATGCAGGTATTAGCCGAAACGTATCGCAGAACCAAATCGTTGACCAACAGTACAATGTAATTAACCAGTACTTCTTAGTAAGCTTTGTATATAGTTTACAAAAGTCGGGTTTGGGCGGCGGTGGTCCTAGAAATGTGATGATTCGTATGAATTAATTATCTTTATTAAAATACAATTTTTAAAATAAACAATATGCGTAAAATATTCTTAGCACTAACAGTAATGCTTGTAGCTTTTACAAGTGCTTTCGCTCAAGTAAAAGAAGGCAAGCTCATTTTTGAAAGAAAGGTGAACATGCATAAAATGATTACCGATCCTGAAATGAGGGCTCGTATTCCTGAGTTTAGAACAGATAAGTTTGAACTTTTATTTAACGAGCAAGCAAGTATGTTTAAAACCATCGTAGAGGAAGAAGCGCCAGACCCATTCGCTAATAGCGGTGGCGGTGGTGGAGGGGGTATGCGTTTTGCTTTTAGAATGCCTGAAACAGCCACTTTTACAGATATCCCTAATCAAATGCAATACGAGTCTCGTTCTTTATTTGAGAAAGAATTTTTAATTGTAGATTCCTTAAAGCCTAATAAATGGAAATTATCGGAAGAAACTAAAACCATCGCAAAGTTTGTTTGTAAAAAAGCTACTACTATGATTGTCCCACAACAAATGAATATGCGTTTTGGTGGTGGAAGAAATAGAAATAACACAGATACAACAGCCCCTGTAAAACCAAAAGAAATTGAATTAGTAGTTTGGTATACAGAATCTATTCCTGTGTCAGTGGGTCCTGATGCTTATGCGGGCTTACCTGGTGCTATCTTAGAAGTAGATAGTGATAATGGCGGGAATGTTATTACTGCGACTGAGTTTACAGCTAAATATGCTGCTAAAGAATTAAAGCAACCTACTAAAGGAGATAAAATGAATCGTGCTCAATTTGCAGAGAGTATGAAAAAAATTATGGAAGACATGCAAAGAGGCGGTGGAATGGGAGGTATGAGAATTAGAATGAATCAATAAATTTTATACTATCACTATACATTGTATGAATAAAATAAGAAGCCCAAAAAGCTTCTTATTTTATTATATACCATTTCCAACCAATGGTAATAGCCCTGGGTTCTCCTAAATAATAAGAATAAGCGCTGCTTCCTTTTACACTAAAGTTTTTGGTAGCCATGGTAGAATAATAAGTATTGGTAAGGTTTAATACATTCAACCAAATTTCTGATTTCTTCAATTGAAGTCCAAACCTAGCATTCAATAAATTAAAGCCAGGATAACGCGTAGTATTGGTTTCATCCATATAATAAGCCGATTGGTGTATCCATTCAAGCGAACTGCGTATTAGTTTAGTAGGCTTCCAGTTAAAAGATATATTATTGAATAAGTTGGGTGCCGCATTCATTTGTTTACCACTTACATCTACGCCTTTAATACTGGTATTTAAATATTTATGACGTGTATTAGTACCATTAAGGCTAATTTCCATAGAAGGCGCTAATTGATAGCGTACCTGATATTCAATACCCATATGGCTTGTAGCACCCGAGTTTTGATTTAAATTGACGCCATCGGTTTGTCTTACCGAAATAATTTCGTTCTTGCCTTGTAAAGAATAAATAGAAATTTCAGCGCTTATTTTTTTACTTTGATACCAAGAACCTATTTCTATATTCGAAAAATTTTGAGGTAATAAATAAGGTACTCTAATGGCATTGTATATCTCGGTTATTTGAGGAGGCACAAAACCTTTGCTATAATTTAAATAACCACCCCATTTTCTTTGGTTATAAGTAAGCCCTAATTTAGGTGTGAACTGTGTAAAATTATTATTGGCAGAAGGCGTTCCAATGGGAAGCAGGTTATTAAAAAGGTATTCGAAATTATCGTAGCGCATGGTCATGTTCAAGCGAATAGCTTTATTCAAATTGGCGATATAATTAAAGTAAATGGCTTTATTACTAATTTGGGTATTGTAATTGGTAATAAGTGAATCCCTAATTGGATAAGTATATTTTGTGAATTTGCCAATGCTGGTATCTTTTACAATATCTATATAGTTTGCTATTAAATTTTGATTGGTTATATCCCAGTAGCCACCTAACATTATTTTACTGCTTAGCAGTGGAATGCTCCATATATGTTGAAGGTCTAATACATAGGCATCGAAATGATTACTATTTACCTGGCCTTTAAATTTAGTAGCGTTAGCAGTAGAGGCTATTAAATAGGCAGGATTTTGGTCCATGGTATTATTTCGATACATGAAATTGAAGGTCGTGTTTGAATGCGTATTCCAGTTGTAGTCAAGGTTTTGTCGAAACCTTAAGGCATCAATTTTTCTAAAGGTGAAGCTTTGCTGCGAGCCAAAATTTTTCTGAAAAAATTTAATACTATCTAAGGAGCCTGTCATTTGTGTATAGTAATTAATGTATTGAAGGTTTTGATATCCCTTTAATTTTTCGTTGACTCTAAAAGTTCTTTTAACACTTAAGGCTTTTTTATTAAAATCGCTGTACTCGGTAATACCATTTTTTTGATCCGTGAAAGCAGCACTAATCATCCAGCCACCTGTTTTGGTGGGAGCACCCCAACTTAAATCCAATTTTTTAAAACCTGTATTGGTTATTTGAGTACTTATAAAAGCATCGGCTTTACTAGGAACGGGGGTAGTTAATATATTCACCACGCCTCCAATAGCTTCAGCACCATAGAGGGCAGAGGCAGGGCCCTTAATAATTTCAATACTATGAATATTGCTGCTATTCATTTCAATAAGGGCATTGCTGCTAAATAAGCCACTGGTTCTAATGGGCATGCCATCTTCTAAATATAAATAAAGACCTTTCAAGGAAATGGGTTGTCTTATGGACATCATATGTTGTTCATTACCAATGGTAGGCATATAGACACCACTTACTTTATTCAATAGAAAATCAATTCTTTGCGCTTTCGCCTCATCAACAGTTTTGGGAGATAGTATGGAAATGGCCACAGGCGATTCTATTCTTTTCTCTTTCAACTTGTTGGCAGATACCACAATAGTGGTCAGCTGGGTATAGCTTGTATCCTGTCCCGTAACAGTGCTGTATGCCAAAACCAAAATTGCCAGCATATTTTTTCTTAAAAAAACCATATTTGCAAATTTAGTAGTTAATTTAGTTATTCAGTTTTTCGTTGAACCTATTTTATCATAATTCAAATTTATCCGATGCGTAAAATTCTATTCCTACTCACATTACTATTATTGGTAGGCGCCCCTTTTATAACTGCTACTGCCCAAGTGAAAACGGTGCGAGCGCAAGCAAGTATTGTCAATGAATTATTAGCAGATCGTTTTAATAATTTACTACCCACTTTAATGGATCGTGCCAATATGGATTGCTGGGTAATTATAACAAGAGAGTATAATGAAGACCCTATTTTAAGAACCATGCTACCAGCGGAGTGGATAGCAGCGCGTCGTAGAACTATGCTAGTGTTTTATAGAAACAAGGAAAAAAATACTACTGAAAAGTTTGCAATAGCCAGGTATGCAGTGGGTACAGAAATTGCTGCCGCTTGGGATGTTGCGGCTTTCCCTAATCAGTGGGATGCCTTGGCTGCTTTATTGAGAAAGCTAAACCCAAATAAAATTGGCATTAATACTTCTGCCGATTATGGACATGCCGATGGCTTAGATCATACAGAGTATCTAGAATTCATGCAAAGCTTAAGTGCAAGCGAGCAAGCAAAGGTAGTTTCAGCAGAACCTTTAGGAGTAAGTTGGTTAGAAACTAGAACAGAAAAAGAAATGCAATTGTATCCAAGCATATTAAACATTACACATGCTATTATTAAGGAAGGTTTTAGTAATAAAGTGATAAAGCCTAATGTAACTACCTCGCAGGATTTAGTTTGGTGGTTTAGACAAAAATTAAGTGACATTGGGCTTATAACATGGTTTCATCCTTCTATAGAAATTCAAAGAAGAGTAAGTAATGAAAAAGATAATGTGATTAGACCAGGCGATTTTTTACATGTCGATTTTGGAATTACTTATTTAAGATTAAATTCAGATGTACAAGAACATGCCTATGTTTTACTGCCTTCAGAAAAAGAAGTACCTGCTACCTTGCAAGCGGCCTTTACTAAAACGAATCAATTGCAAGATTTTCTAACCAATGAATTCGCATTGGGCAAATCGGGTAATGAAATTTTAAAGCAAGCCTTAACCAATGCGAAGGCTGCTGGTATTAATCCAAGTATATACACGCATCCTATTGGGTTTCATGGCCATGCAGCAGGCACGACCATTGGCATGTGGGATTTCCAAAATGGTGTACCAGGTTCTGGCGATTACACGATGAAGGCCAATACCTGTTACTCCATTGAATTAAATGCAACACATACATTAGCAGGTTGGGACAAGCCAGTGAAAGTAGCACTAGAACAGAATGGTTATTTTAGTGGAACACGATTTGACTATATCGATGGAAGACAAACTAAAATTCATGCTATACAACCGAAATAAACTTTCTAGTATTAATTTTTAAAATATATATAATTATTTACTGCCTATTCTAATTATAAAAAAAGCCCCGATTTATCGGGGCTTTTTTGTAGTAATATTTTGTAGTAATATTTTTAAAAAAGTATATAAAAATAATTATTACTCATTTAAATTATTATAAACATCTATTTATAAAAATAATGTACAATAAAATAGGTAACAGCTGCCAGTACACCACTTACTGGAATAGTTAAAATCCATGCCCATAATAGGTTGGTGGTTACACCCCATCTTACGGCACTTAAACGTTTAGTAGCACCTACTCCAATAATAGATCCTGTAATGGTATGTGTAGTTGAAACGGGTATACCCATTTGACCTGTAAAAAATAAAGTGAATGCACCCGCTGTTTCAGCAGCTACTCCTTCAAGTGGGGTTACCTTGGTAATTTTAGAACCCATTGTTTTGATAATTTTCCAACCACCACTCATGGTACCTAAGCCAATAGCTAAATAACAAGAAACTGGAACCCAATCTGGTAATTGACTAAAGTCTTGCATGCTTCCATTGGCAATTAGTGCAGCACCAATAATACCCATCACCTTTTGAGCATCATTACCACCATGTCCAATACTGAAGGCTGCCGAACTAAACAACTGTAATTTTTTAAACATATAAGCAACGGTACGAGCTGTAGGCGTTTTTATTTTCTCTACATACAAATAAATGATCATAAATAAAATAGAAGCACCAATGATACCGTATACAATTACTGAATTATCTGCTTTGTCAATTTCACTTCCAAAAGTTTTTTCAATATTGAATTTGGTTATTTTTGCTTTTACCTTTTCTATATTTTTATCGGCAATAGGGTAAATACTATTTACAATTGTTAAAGCTGAATCCAGGCTAATAGTACCCTCTAAGTATAATTTTAAAGGCTCTTTATATTCTTCAGTTTTATCTTTTGCAATAACGTAAATTGCTTTTGCCTCTTTATCTTCTGCCGATTTTGCTTCTACTACTAAAAAATCGTTTGCGTTTCTAACGTCATCTTTTAATTTGCTAACTGCCACATTTTTTAACCAGCCACTATCTTTTGCAATGCTTGCAATTTTATCCGCTGAGGAATTATCAAAATCAGACAAATAGGGTACTAAATTATTATATGAAGCGTTAGCCTTTTCTAGTTTTCCTTCATTCAATTGCAAGGCCGATAGCAATTCAGCATTGCCTTGTTTATTTTTAAGATCACCTTTAATAGTGGCAATTTCTTTTTGGTATTTATCTATGCTATAGAACTTTTGAACGTTCTCTTTTATTTTAGTGTCTTCAAATTTATCAAACAATAGCACAGTACCAGCAGTGGCAATAATTATAATGGCAAACCGCCACCATAAATTCCGCATAATGGTTACCACGGATATAAAAATAGATATTATGATACCTATAATGGGCGCTAAGAATATAAATAAAACTGTTTTTATGATTGTGTCGCTGTCTACTATTTTAGCCCAAGAATAATCGATTCCTTTAAGCATGAGTGCATGCGCAATAGCTGCACCTGCAAAACCTCCAATTAAAGTATGTGAAGAAGAAGAGGGAATACCATACCACCAAGTAAGTAAGTTCCAGAAAATAGCTGCGATTAAACCGGAGAAAATAACGGGCAAGGTAATAAAGTCTTTGTAAACGGTTTTGCTAATAGAGTTGGCTACTGCGTGGTCTTTAAAAATCCAAAATGCTACTGAATTAAATAAGGCCGCCCATAATACTGCTTGAAAAGGTGTTAACACCTTGGTAGAAACCACCGTGGCAATAGAATTGGCTGCATCATGGAATCCATTGATATAGTCAAATATTAGCGCAAGAGCTATAATGATAATTAATAAAGTCATCTTGAATAAATTAAGGAATAAATTAAGCGTACTTGATAATAATAGATTCAACTACATTGGAAACATCTTCAATTTTATCGGTGGCAATTTCAAGTACTTGATATATTTCTCTTTTCTTAATTACTTCTTTAAAATCGTTCTCCTGTTCAAATAGTCTTTCAATACTCATGTCAAAAATATCATCTGCCTGATTTTCAATGCTATTCACCTTAATCATGGCTTCAGTCATTTCCTTAATATTATTCATATTGCGAAGTCCCAAGACCACTTTTTTAGTTTCTAGCGTACCTTGTAAAATTAATTCTGCTAGTTTGTGTATACCTGTATCGTTAGGGTTTACTTTATAAAAATTAATTTTTTTAGCAGAGGCATAGATATAGTCTGCAATATCATCTAGGGAAGAAGCTAAATAGTGAATGTCTTCTCTATCAAATGGAGTTATAAAGTTTCTACCTAATTCAGTAAAAATAGAATGTGTTAAATCATCGTTCTTATGTTCTAGGTTTTCAATCTGTGCTAAAATATTAGCTCTTACATCGGCATCTGGTTCGTTGACCATTTCTTTTAATTTGATGCCCATTTCATGAACATGTTCAGCTACTTCTTCGAATAATTGAAAGAAAACTCTATCCTTTGGCAAGAAAATTTTCATGATTGAATTGAAGTTCATAATAGGCGTTTTATAGGTTTGAATAATGCTTCACAAAAGTCCCCTTTTGAACCCAAAAGGGGTTCAGGCCTATATTACCAAATTGTTACCAAATACAGGGTAGTAGGAATAGGCAATAAAAAAGGGAGCCGTTTTCACGGCTCCCTTATAAAATCCATAGCTTTCCCCCAAAAGCTTCTCAAAAGAACTCCATTTGAAGAAATATAATATCCAATTGAGTTACCTATTAAGTTTCGTAATAGGTTATTTCCTATATTTAGGTACTAGAACCCATATACTAAATAAGTTATTTACCTAATTTACAATTGATAATCAATGAATTACGCAAAATCTATACTATTTTCCATTTTTCTCTCATTAGTCTTTATAATAAGGGCTAATGCAGCGATTATTCAGCTCCCAGAACATTTTAAAATTACTAATAGTCCATTTTTAGATAAGATAACTAGTATCCAAGACCTTGAATGCAAGGTTTTTCTATCCAAGCAAAATGAAATCATTCCTGTAGACGGAACCATTTTTAAAACGAATGGGCAGGAGCTGATAAAGACGAAAGAGAAGCTTTACTTATTAATATCGCAAACAGGGGTTATTTATCAATTAGAAGATAAGGTCGATTCTAGCTATTCTTTTCACCGAATTGATAACACTATTAATATTAATTACAATATAGCGTGTAATAATTTTGTTTGGGACAACCATATTTATAGTTATGGGGGCTATGGTTTTTGGAAATTAAATGGACATCTAAGAGCTTTTAATTTTTTAGACAAGGAATGGGATATCGTACCCGCTAATAATGAAATCATATCTAATGGGCATAATTGGTTTTCCAAAAATGAAGGTAGAGTATATGTACCCTTTCAAGCTATCGTTAATGCAGGAATTGTGGGCCCTGAAAGTATAAAAGGAACAAAAAATTATGATAGTTATTACTTAGACATTGCTACTAAGAAATGGGTAAAGTTAGGATCGATGCATGCGAACGCTAAAAAATTGATAGAAGAAGCTAGTATAACAAATTCATTTCTTAACATTGACAGCGGATACATTTATTTAAATCAAGACGAAGCGTATTATTTTAATTTCATTGCAAATAAAATATATAAGTCTAATAATTCAGAATTGAATCAATTTTTTATAAGAAGGGCGAATAGTAATGATATTTTTTTATACAAAGATTCTATATTTAGTTTTAGTCCAGAAAATCAATCCTTTTTTACCAAAAAATTCTCGTCCAATTCATTCGAACTACTGAATCATGCTATTTGGGGGCTTGATGATAATTATTTTTATGTTATTATTTTCATAATTTTTATTTTAACTGTATTTGTTTTTTCTATTTGGCTATTTAATAGAAGTGTTAGTAAGAAATTAGAACAGTCGCAACTTAAAATTTTAAAGTCGAAGTCGGTCAATCAGGCCTTTGTGGGCACGGAAGTGGCCTTAATTACCTTATTACTTAAAAATTCTAAACAAAGCATGAATGTAGAAATTAATGAAATTAATCATGTGTTGGGTATCAAGGATAAAAATGTGGGACTACAGAAAAAAGTGAGAAGTGATATGATTAACGCTATTAATGAAAAGTACCAATTCATTACACAATCTGAATTACAGCTTATAAGTAGTGTGCGCAAGGAAGATGATAAAAGGTTTTATGAATACTTTATTTCGGCTACTGAAATAAAATCTATTGAGCGAATTTTAGAGCAAAATTGATTTGTCATAAAATTGTAAAATTACACTACTCTCGGCCTAAGTTTTATCATGAATATATCAATGGATGTATTCAAAGTTCGAGCTTTGCGGCTCGATGTCTAAGAAGCCCTTACTATTTTTATTTTTTATTATTCCTCAATGCTTATGGGGCCAGGCAAAGTTTGTAAAAGATACCTTATTTGCCAATAGCGATAGTGTTGTAGTTACAGCTACCAGAACAGAGAGAAAATTAAACAACCTTACCGTTCCTGTTACCATCATCAATGCAAAAACAATCCAACAAAATGGGTCTTTGCGTTTGACGGATATCTTAAAAGAACAAACTGGTATCAACTTGACTAGTGGTTTTGGCGCAGGTATACAGTTACAAGGGCTTAATCCAGACTATACTATTATATTAATCAATGGAGAGCCCTTGGTTGGACGCACTGCCGGGGTATTGGATTTAAATAGAATCGCTTTAGGGAATATTAAAAAAATTGAAATTGTAAAAGGTCCCTCCTCCAGTTTATATGGTAGCGAAGCCATGGCGGGTGTCATCAATATTATTACCGATGCAAGCATGGGTGCGCCACTGACAATGGGTCTGAGGTATGGAACTTACAATACAGTAGATGCTAATCTTGAAACAAAATTACAAACCAGCAATTTTCAATACCAAGGATTTATCAATAGTTATAATACAGATGGATATAGTATTCGTCCCAATAGCAATAGTCGCGTTACCACACCGATTGACCGATCTTCAACCACTCAACAAATTAAATGGGATTTATCTAGTAAAACTAATTTTGTCCTGAATACACGTTTTACCAATGAGCAAATTCAAAATGAAATTGCAGTAGCTAATAATGGCATCACTATTTATTCAATTGGGAAAGAAAATATTAAAGATGTAAATGCATCTGCTACATTAAATCATCGTTTTTCTAAAGCTTTAAAAACGAGTCTAAGAACGTATACAACTACTTATGATGCTGTTCAAAATTTATTAACCATTAATGGGCTGCCTTATAGAGATGTATTGAATCATAATTTTAAGCGCGTAGAAAATCAGACCGATTGGAATCTTAATAAAAATATACAAGCGGTCTTTGGTCTTGGTGGGGTTTGGGAAGGTGTGAAAAGTAGTCGTTATGATAGTGAAAAAATAAGGAAGCAAAACGATATTCAATACGCATTTACACAATGGGAGTGGAAGCCATCGGAGCAATTTACTTTAATTGGAGGTCTAAGATTTGATCAAAATAAGCAATTTGCTTCTGCCTATAGTCCTAAGATTTCAATGTTGTATAAGTTGAATCCACAACACCAATTTAGATTCAGCGTTGGCCAGGGTTTTAAAGCACCAGATTTTAGACAATTGTTTTTAGACTTTACTAATGCAGCTGCGGGAAGTTATAGTGTATTTGGTTCTGCGCAAGCACAACAAGTGATTGCCAAATTAGAGGCACTAGGACAAATAGGCAATTTATTTCCCAATTATTATTTATTAAAAGCACTTAAGCCTGAATATTCTAATGGGATTCACTTTACATGGGATTGGAAAATTAATACCCGTTCTGCTTTGTCATTACAATTATTTAGAAATGATATCAAAAATTTAATTGAAACACAGCAAGTAGGTACTTATATCTCAGGTGCTCAAATTTATAGTTATTTAAATATTGGACGCGCCTTTACGACTGGCTTTGAATTAGAAGGACAACATACTATTAATTCAAATTGGTCCCTTAGCGGAGGGTATCAGTATTTACGTACAGGTGATAAAGATCAAATTGCAGATATTAAATCAGGCACAGTCTATACCAAAAATAGCCAAGGCTATAGCAGGATCATGAAATTGAACGAATATGTTGGTTTACCCAATACAAGTAAGCATAAACTACAGGTAAAAGTAAATTATAATTCCCCCAAGGGTTATTACTTGAATGTAAGAGCCATTTACAGAAGCAAGTGGGCTGTGAATAACAATAACGGCAATGAAGTTTTTGACAATGGTGATGCATTTGCTAGTGGCTATGTTGCCATCAACAGTGCTGCTGGCAAATCATTCAAAAATGGCGTAAGCCTTCAGGCAGGTATAGATAATATCTCTAATTATATCGACGCCGCTAACCTACCTAATTTACCAGGTAGAACATTTTACACCAGCATTAAATATCAATTACAAAAAAATAACAATAAATAAAAAACAATAACACATGAAAATGAATCTAAGAAAAATTGCGATGGGATTAGGACTTTGTATTGCTTTAGTTGCTTGTAGCAAAGAAGAAGAAACAATTGTTGTACCAGTGACTGTGAGTACCCTTACAGTGAATGATCTTGCTGCAGATACTGTAACAGGATTAGGCACTGATGGTAGACCTCAAAGTGCAGGTACGACTACTTATTACAGTTTAGTGGATAATAAAGTGATTTCTTCAACAGATGCAGCTACTACTAAATGGGACATTGCTTTTTCTTCTACTAAAATTTTAGTGAATAGCGGTACAAGCGGTCCAGGATTAGGCGGTGCATTTGTTTTTAAAGGATTATTTGATGATTTAAAAACCATTCCAGCCGATTCAAGTTTTGCAATAGATAATTCAACTGCAGCTTCTTATGCAATTCCACTAGGAAGCGGAAGAGCTTGGTATACTTATGATGGATTGACAACACTTGTAAGTCCAATTGCAGGTCGTATTTTAGTAATTAAAACTGCAAATGGTAAATATGCAAAAATTGAAATTTTAAATTATTATAAAGGTGGTGTAACCTTAGCGTCTACTGCATCAGTGAATGATAAATTATTCAAGCAACGTTACTACACATTTAGATATGCTTATCAACCAAATGGTAGTAAAGTATTTTAAACGTAAAAATTATTAGTAGATAAAATTTTCTTTCCCCCTTAGTACTTCCAATAAGAACGCCCCGCAGTCAATAAGACTTCGGGGCGTTCAAGTTTAGAATATAAAATAATTAGCGCTCTAATTTAAAATTGGCATCGGTTGCTGGACGCTTCGCTAAGTTGGCTACTTTCCAACCACTGCGGTACATCCAATCGGCCATTTTCTTTAGCTTAGGGTAGTTAATATTTTCTGCATTATCAAGTGGGGTGTGATAATCTTCATGTAATAAGGTAGTATACATCACAGCAGGAATACCTAGTCTTGCATAAGGTAAATGGTCGCTTCTAAAATACCAGCCTTCTACATGGGTTACTTTATCGTAGGCGGTATCTAATTTAAACTTAGGCCCTTCATTATTGGCAGCTAAAATTAGGTTCACTAATTCAGTTGAATTTTTATGCGGCGATTGCATGCCTAAAAATGCAGCGCTATCGATATGGTTTCTACCAATCATATCACCATTTAATACGGTAACTATATTTTTAATAGGCACAGTAGGATGCTGCACATAATATCTTGAACCCAGTAAACCTCTTTCTTCAGCGCCATGAATCACAAATAAAATAGAACGCTTCGCTGGGTTTTTCATAAAAGCCCTTGCACTGGCAAGCATAGCCACATCCACACTTGCATTGTCATCGGCTCCATAATAAGTAGAATCATTATTATGTGCATTTCTAATACCATGTGCATCTTGATGTCCGCTGTATAAAACATATTCCTCTTTTAATTTTGGGTCGGTACCATTAATTTTTCCAATAATATTTACAGAAGGGTAACTGTATTTATCTACTATAATATTCGCGTTCATAAAAGCAGTATTATTTTGTAAATCTGCTTTTGCATTTGCATGCATCCATAAAATAGGCACAGTAGTTGTAAGCGTTACATTGGGGCCACCATCAATATCATAATTACCTCTTTTAAAATTTTCTGCAGCATCGTCCCATGCTTTTTCTGCAAAATCATCTGCAATAATAATAACGGCAGAAGCACCTTTTCTAATAAGGGGCATAACATATTTTGCTTGCACGCTTCTGCTATAGCGCCAAGTAGGTAAAGAAACATTGATATTAATTCCTTTAGAAGAAGCCTCAATAGCCACTACTTTATTTTTAATATCTAATTGTAAAGTATCTATGTCTGCAGCATTACCTAAATAAATAATAGGAGCCACTATGCTAGCATTGGCCATTTGTGCCACAGCCACTTCATTCCAAAGCTTTGCAGTTTTATTATTAATTTTTATCACCGACTTATCTGAGATATGATTACGCCATAAATTAAAAAATTGTAAATAAGTACCATCATCTCCAGCAGGCAGTAAGCCAATACTTCTATATTTTTCAGCTAACCACATAGATGCTTTTAATTCATCTAAGGTACCTGCCGATCTACCATTAAAATGTGCATCAGCAAGGGCGTATAAATCTTTTTTTAATTCGCTCTCTTTAATATACTTCAAGCCAGGAGGGTTGGCCTTTTGCGCCAATAGAGAACTGCTCATAACTAATAAGTGAAAACTGCTGATTATGAATACTAGAATTTTACTATTAATTTTTTTCATACTATCGTTTTTAAAAATTTGAATTATTTCTTTGCTTTAAAGCTCCATGTAAAATTAAATTCGGCAACTACTTCGCCTTTTGAGTTCGTGCCCACCGACTTACAAATTACTGTTTTTCCTTCACCGGTAGCTATAGTTTCTTGAATAGCTTCTTGAATGGCCAAGCCATCTTCACAGCTAAATAAAATAGTACCTGTTGCTTTTTTTAAAAAATTGGCCTGCGTGCCCACAACCAGCATACTAATTTTAGGAACTCTTTGGTATACTTGAGCAAAGGCTAGCATGCCGCAAGTCATTTCTGCCGCCATTGCTTCCACCGCGAAATAAATTGATTGAAAAGGGTTTTGACTAAACCAAGAGTAGCGAATACGTACTACACATTTTAGATCATCAAAATAATGTATTCTCAAACCCGCAAAAAAAGCGGCCGGCAATTTTGTAAATAAAAAAAAGCCAAATGAAATAGGGTTGGTAATTAAACGACTGAATTTACTAAAGGCTGGGTTCATAGTGTATATGCTTGTGCTATAAAATTAAGGATAATTAAGCTATTTATGATTCCTATCAATAAACAGCATGAAACTTTGCCTGCACTAGAATGGAGCGTTTTGGTATTGAAAAAAAAGGTAGTTTTAAAGGGTGCCTTTTTAAGTTAATGACCTAATTTTAAGACCAAAACCAATTGCTATGACTCAAGGATTACAAAGCTATGATTACATTGTTTTTACACTCTACTTTTTAATAATTGCCAGCTATGGCTTTTGGATTTATAAGCGTAAACAATTGGCCACTGCCAATTCCACCGATTTCTTTTTAGCAGAGGGTCAATTAACTTGGTGGGCTATTGGAGCAAGTTTAATTGCCTCTAATATTTCAGCAGAACAATTTATTGGAATGAGCGGGAATGGTTTTAGATTAGGTTTAGCTATCTCTGCCTATGAGTGGATAGCAGCCGTTTCTTTAGTCTTGGTGGGTGTATTTTTTATGCCGGTGTATTTGAAAAACAGAATTTACACCATGCCACAGTTTTTAAAAACAAGGTATAACGAAACAGTGGCCATGATCATGGCTATCTTTTGGTTGTTCTTATACATATTTGTAAACCTTACTTCTATTTTATATTTAGGAGCCATTGCTATTAATAATTTAACAGGTGGCGCCCACTTTCATTTAATTATGATAGGTCTTGCGCTATTTGCCTTGTTCATTACTTTAGGGGGTATGAAGGTGATTGGCTACACCGATGTAATACAAGTATTAGTATTAACAGTGGGAGGACTTATCACTTCATATATAGCATTAACTGTAGTGGGAGAAAAATTTGGGTATGGTAGTAACGCCATTGCAGGATTTAATCATTTATTAAAAGCAGCACCAGATCATTTTAATATGATATTTGATAAACCCGGTGCGGGCGCTACACAAAAACAAATTGACGATTATTCAAGCTTACCAGGACTTGCTATGATGGCAGCAGGTATGTGGGTAGCGAATTTAAATTATTGGGGATGTAATCAATACATTACACAAAGAGCCTTAGGCGCCGATTTAAAAACGGCAAGAACCGGCATTTTCTTTGCAGCCTTTTTAAAATTATTAATGCCTGTACTAGTGGTGCTTCCAGGTATTGCAGCTTATGTTTTATATCAAAATGGAGACTTGCAACAAGAAATGTTAAGTAATGGTAGTTTAAATCAAGACAATGCCTATTCTTCTGTTGTAGGGTTTTTACCTGTTGGGCTGAAAGGCTTATCTATGGCGGCTTTGACAGCAGCTATAGTAGCTTCTTTAGCAGGCAAGGCCAATAGTATATCTACTATTTATTCTTTAGATATTTATAAAAAATATATTAATAGAGAAGCCTCTGATACTAAAATAGTCACCACGGGTCGTATCATAATTATTATTTCTTTAATCATTGCCATTATAATTAACTGGAACGATACATTAGGTATTGGCGGAAAGGGCGGCTTTGAATTTATTCAAAAATATACAGGCTATATTTCACCTGCTATCTTCCCGGTTTTCTTATTAGGTTTCTTTTGGAAAAAAGCAACTTCAAAAGCGGCTATCACAGGAATTATTGTTGGAGTAATACTTTCTATTGTATTTGATAAATTTATAGTGGGCCTCGCTGGCAATGAAACTATTTTATATACTGCTTATTCTAATGGTCACGGTGGTTTTGAAATTCCTTATTTAATTCAAATGGGATTAGTGTTTGCCTTTACCATGATAACTATTGTACTTGTAAGTTTATTAGATAAGAGTGGACAAAAACATGAAAACGATTTAATAGAAGATGGTACTAAATATAAATTAACCAATGCCAATTTAGCAATGGTCATTATTGTACTAGGATTAGTAGCTGCCATGTATATTCGTTTTTGGTAAATAATTATATAATTATAATGAAAACAAAAAATTCAACCGTTTTTTCTTTACTACTGCTCGTAACAATAACTTCATCGTTATTTGCACAAGAAAAAAATACAGCTAATCAAAACACCCAATTAATTACCAATATCCAATTAATAGATGGCACGGGTAAGCCTGCTTATAGTGCATCGGTAAGAATACAGGGGAAGAAAATTATGGAACTAGGTCAATTAAAAGCTGGTACAAATGAGCAGGTCATTGATGGCAAAGGACTTGTCTTAGCCCCTGGTTTTATTGACTCTCATAGCCATCATTTTGGAGACTTAGATGACCATCCGGAGGCCATTCCTACCAATAGCCAAGGCATTACCACTATTATTATAGGTCAGGATGGGGGAAGTTATGCAATGGATAGTTTAACCAAAATGTTTAAAGAGCATTCTATGGCAGTGAATGTGGGAACCTACACAGGACAAGGAACTTTGAGAGAAGAAGTGATGGGAGAAAACGATGTGTATAGAGAAGCTAGCCAAGTAGAGATAGATAAAATGAAAATTATTTTACAAAAAGAATTAGAGAAAGGTTCATTGGGTTTATCTACTGGGCTGGAATATGAGCAAGCCTTTTTTTCAAGTAAAGATGAAGTAATACAATTGGCACAAGTAACAGCTGCTGCTAAGGCAAGGTATATGAGTCATATAAGAAGTGAAGATATTAGATTTCAAGAAGCCATTGATGAAATTATTGAAATTGGAAGGGTGACTAAAATGCCCGTACAAATTTCACATATTAAAATTGCCCTCAAAGACGATTGGGAAACTTCCAAAGCATTAATTACAAAATTAGAAAAAGCAAGAGCTGCCGGAATTAATATTACTGCCGATGTATATCCTTATACTTATTGGAACTCCACATTGAGGGTTTTATTTCCAACAAGAGATTACACCAATCCGGTGAGTGCAGAGTTTGCCGTGAATCATACATTTGATGCCAGTGAATCTTATTTAGTAAAGTATGCGCCCGTAGAAGCCTATAGAGGTAAGACCCTTGCAGCTATTGCTGCTATGAGAAATGAAAAGCCGTCTGTTACTTTAATGGCGTTAATTGCTATTGCTTCAGATTTTAAAGAAAAGAACCCCAATTTTAAAGGAACCGTAGAAGCCATTGCAGCAAAGTCTATGATTGAAAAAGATATTGCTAATTTTATAGCTTGGCCTTATGCCAATATATGTTCCGATGGTAGTGCAAGTGGGCATCCTAGAGGCCATGGTGCTTTTACAAGAGTATTGAGTAAGTATGTTAGAGAAGATAAAATCATTTCATTAGAAAATGCTATTCATAAAATGACAGGCCTAACAGCAAAACATTTAGGCATAACAGACCGTGGTATTATTGCAGCAGGTAATTACGCCGACTTAGTTTTATTAAACCCCGCTACAGTGAAAGATAATTCAACTATTCAAAATGGCACGGCTTTGTCAACAGGTATTGAAATGGTTTGGATTAATGGCCAACTTAGTTATCAAAATCAAAAGGCTACTGGAAATTATCCAGGTGTACTTATCAAAAGAAAATAATAGCAATAATTCAAAATAGTAAAAGCAAGAAAAAGAAAATGAACAATGCAATTATATTAACGAATGGTTTATTAAAAGCCTTAGATGCAAAAACTGCACACGGGCTTATTAGAGGTACAGAACGCTTTACCATTAAAGGTGTAGTTGATTATGCTGAAACTGCTGGACAGGATGCAGGCATATTATTAGATGGTAAAAATAGAAATATTCCGGTATTTGAAAATTTACAAGAGGCTATAAAGGGGCTTACCGATATTCAATTTTTAGTGATTGGAGTGGCTACAGTAGGTGGAAGACTACCCGGCAATATGTTAACCACTATTATTGAAGCCATTCATGCAGGTTTATCTATTGTGAATGGTTTACATGAATATTTAAATGAGAAGCCAGAGATAGTAGCGCTTGCTAAAGAAAAAGGGGTACAATTAATTGATGTAAGAAAACCCAAGACAAGAGAGCAACTTAGTTTTTGGACAGGAGATATCTATAAAGTAACAGCGCCCATCATAGCCGTTATAGGCATGGACTGCGCCATGGGTAAAAGAACTACCGCTAGAATGTTAAGACAGGCCTGCGAAGCAGATGGACTAAAGGCTGAAATGATATACACTGGACAAACAGGTTGGTTGCAAGGTGGTAAATATGGTTTTGTTTTTGATTCTACTTTAAATGATTTTGTTTCTGGAGAATTAGAAAATGCCATTCTTACTTGTTGGAAAGAAACCGCACCCAATTTTATTTTCTTAGAAGGGCAGTCTTCTTTAAGAAACCCAAGTGGTCCTTGTGGTATTGAGTTATTAATATCTGGTAATGCTAAGCATGTAATATTATTATTCGCTCCTAAGCGTAAATATTTTGACCACGATGAAAAATGGGGATCTATTCCTAGCGTTGAATCGGAAATTGAGATTATTGAAAAACTAGGTTCAAAAGTAATAGCGGTAGGTATTCACACAGAAGACTGTAGTACCGAAGAAGCTTTTGCTTTTCAAAAACAATACGAGCAAAAATTAAACATACCCGTATTATTACCTATTCAGGAAGGAGTAGATAAAATATTGCCTACTTTAAAAGGCCTAAAAAAATAATTGAGCATATAAACCTTACTAAGTATAAAGTTAATTTTGAAAAATTAACTAAAATTTTGAGTAATTAAAAAATAAAATAAATAATTAGTATCTAATGAAAATAGTAGCCCTAAGATCTTATCTAAAAAAAATGGCTTTGACCAAGCCTTATACTATTGCCTATAGCACTTTCTCCGATGTAAGTTTAGCTTTTTTTGAAGTAGAGTTAGCCAATGGTATGGTGGGCTATGGTTGTGGAAGCCCAGCAGGAGAAGTAGTAGGAGAAACGACTGCACAAACTGCTATTAATTTAGAAACTGAATTTGTTAAAAATTTTGTGGGTAGAGATATTCGTCATTTTCAAAAAATGATTTATGAATCAAGGCAACATTTTGATCACTTACCTGGAACACAGGCTGCTATTGATATAGCCATGCACGATGCCTTTGGTAAATTCATGGGTATTTCAGTGGCTGAATTTTATGGACAAAAAATAAAAGCCTTACCTACTTCTATTACTATTGGTATTAAAAGCGTGGAAGAAACTTTAGAAGATGCTGCTGGTTTTTTAAGCCTAGGCTTTAAAGTATTAAAAGTAAAACTAGGATTGAATATAGAGGAGGATATTGAAAAAGTGCTTAAGCTGCATGAAAAATATCCAACTGAATATATAATAAGAGTAGACCCGAATCAGGGCTATAGCTTGGCCGACTTGAATAAATTTATAGAGGCTACTAAAAAAGTAGGTGTTGAACTAATAGAACAACCTTTACCCGTAGGTAAAGAATTAGAATTATTAAAAGTTGATCCCGCTTACCGTTCTATATTAATGGGCGATGAATCCTTGAAAGACCCGCAAGCTGCATTGGAATATGCTATTAGCAAACCTTTCGGCGTTTACAATATTAAATTAATGAAATGCGGTGGTATTATGGGCGCTATGGAAATTGCGACTATTGCTAAAAATGCAAATATTAATTTATTCTGGGGATGCAATGATGAGAGTATTATAAGTATTACTGCGGCGCTTCATGCCGCTTACTGCTGTTCGAATACTAAGTATATCGATTTAGACGGCAGCTTTGATTTAGCGGAGGATTTAGTTACCGGCGGCTTTGAATTAAAGGATGGCTATATGCATATTAATAGCCAGCCAGGTTTTGGGGTTACAAAACTATAGTACAATTGCTAATAGATGTACTAGTCTTTATATAGAATACACTAAATTGTAGAATGGAAGTATTAAAACCCAAAATAGGAGTAAGCACTGCTACTTTTTTAGTCGTAAGTGTAATTATTGGCTCTGGTGTGTTTAAGAAGTTAGCGCCCATGTCTCAGGAGTTAGGTTCTCCCGTATTAGTTATTCTTTGTTGGGTAGTTGCTGGCCTTATTAGTTTAGCAGGTGCTTTGTCCACTGCTGAGATGGTAAGTATGTTTCCTAATTCAGGGGGAGAATATTTTTATTTTCAAAAAGTATATGGCCGCTTTTTTTCTTTTATGTATGGATGGGCCAGTTTCACCGTTATTAAAACATCTTCTATTGCAGCCTTGGCATATATTTTTGCACAGTCATTAAATAGTTTATTTCCACTTCCCATTATAAATGGAGATACTAGCTTTTTAGGTATAGCTATCTCACAAGGGTTATTTATTAAATTGTTAGCTTCTTTATTAATTATAGCACTCACCTTATTAAATTATCGGGGGGCGCAGTTTGCAACAAAATTAAGTACGGTACTAACTTATTTGATGTTAACTTGTATAGTTGCCTTTATTGCCATTGGATTTGGTTCTACAGAAGGAAGCATTAGCAATATAACTACAGCAAGCCAATTACCTAATGCCCCCGATTTACATGGCTTTAGTTTGCTGAAAGCCTTATTCGTGGCTAGTTTGGGTGCTTTTTGGGGCTATGAAGGATGGAATAGCGTTGCCTATGTAGGGGAGGAAATAAAAAATCCTAAAAGAAATTTACCACTAGCATTAGGCATTGGTACATTAATTGTGATGACTGCTTATGTTTTATTAAACATTGTTTTTGTATATATTTTACCTATTGATTATTTTATTCAACTCACCCCTAATAAAATTGCTGCAGTAGAAGTGGCAGGTAAATTAGGTGGATCTATTGGAATGGTACTTGTAGCTAGTTTAATTGTAGTCACTACTTTGAATGCTACCAATAGCACTATATTAACTTCGGCTAGAATGATGTATGCGATGGCAAGAGATAAATTGTTCTTTTATAAAGCAGCGAATGTACATCCCAAATACAATACACCCGATATAGCTTTATTTATTCAAGCTTTTTGGGCCATTGCTTTAGTGTTCTCTGGAAGCTTTGATCAATTAACCGATATGCTTATTTTTGCTTCCTTTATATTTTATGGAAGTACCGCCTTGGGTGTTATAATATTAAGAGTAAAGCATCCGGAATACGAAAGAAAGTATAAGGTTATTGGATACCCTTTTGTGCCAGGCCTATTTTTATTATTCTGCGCAGCCTTATTCGTCATTACTATATTGAATAAACCCTATGAAGCCATTTGGGGCTTAAGCCTTATTGCTACTGGCTTTCCTGTGTATTGGTGGTTGAATCGTAAATAACTACTTTCTCCCATAAATGGGCATAGTTATTTCTAAATTCATCATGAATTGGATGTCCTTGATACACCATTTCTTCTTCAGCGGTATTAAATATACATAACCAAGAATAAGTATAGTCTCTTTCAATCACCGACCTGTTGGTAGCCGCAGGTGTTCCAATATCCGAAAAACGAATACATTCAATGGTAGCTAATTTTTGAAGTCCCTCTAATAATTTATTTTTATCAGCAACCGATGTAGGGTTTTTTAAATAAAAAAGTACATGATGTATAAAAATATTTTGAGCAATGTTCTGGTTCATAATTTTGACTAATAAACTAAATAAAAAAATGACTAAATTAATTCACCCGAAAGTTAATCAATTTAGTCATTATAAAAAATATATCTAAATAGGACTTCTTGAAAATTTAAATATTACCCTTCTACTATTATCCTTCTAAAATAGCTTTAGCATACTCGAAACATTTTTTAGTTTCTTTTACTGCGTCAGAGCCTGCAGGAATATCATATTCTAATTCAATAGAGGCAGGTATTTTATATTTTTTAGTTTTTAATAAAGTTAGAATTTCTTTAAGCGGCGTATCTCCTTCTCCCCATGGCATATTCTTTGAACCATTTACTTTGTTCTTACGATCCTTAATATGCATACTTGAAATACGGTCATGATTTTTTTCAATAAAAGCTAATAAAGAGGCTGTGGTGTTCGCCCCACCTGCTGCAATATAATGGCCGCAGTCAAGGTTGATAGCGTTGTAAGGAGATTGACTCAAAGCCAAGTCCCATGCAGTGTCTGTGGCTTGTAAATGTGCATGATAACCCACATATACTTTATGTTTTAAACCAAACTCACCTAATCTTTTTGAATGATCTGCATTGGTAGGTATTTCCACATTCACTGAAGTAGCTCCTAATGCTTTTGCTGCACGCATTGCATAATCAATTTCGCCATCGGTACTTTTTACACCTAAAGCGGCATCTGGTTTGTATGCATAAATTGTAATGCCTGCGTCATTGAATAATTTTCTTAGTTCTACAAATTTATCCATGGAAGCCGTTTCTCTCCAAGCTCTTGCTTTTGTATTTCTTTCTTCCATTGTTTTCATGTACTCCTCGCGAGTCATTTTTGGCATTGCACCTGCTGGACTTCCTGCATAGGCTTCAGCAGGGTCTCCCATTAATTCAACGGCACTAATGCCCGCTTCTTTACAATATTGAATTAATTGTTCTGCACTACCTGGCATGGATCTAAAAGAATAAGTGATAGCACCAATTTGTACCCCTTTAATTTTAGAGCTTGGATTAGCAAGGAAGAAAGAATTAGCAGCTAATGCGTTTTTACCCATGAACACTAAGCCTAATGAAGCTAAGGAACTTTGGTATAAAAAGTTGCGGCGTGAATTGTTTTGAATAGTTTTTTTACTGTTTGACATACTATTTAATTTAGTTTAATAAATGTGATTACTAACTAATGAAGGTGATTATATATTTGCTTAAAGCTTTTTATAAGACCTGATTATTTAGACCATTAAATTAACAAAATTCTTCTAAATACAAATGGAAATGGGATAAGTGGTTCTTATTTATTTGAGATAGAATATATAAGAAAATTAAGGCAACTGTATGGCCTTAGCTTGTTCTGCATATTTAATAGTAAGCCCCTCTGTATTTGACAGTGCTATGTCCTTTTTGATGGAAATTTCACAAGTAGCGCAAGGTTTGATATGGGTAATATATATGGGTACTTTTTGAAGCTGTCCATTAGAAAGCTTATTAAGGACTTTCATTTCTTGCATTAATAAACGGGGGGTTAGGTGACCATATAATGCTTTATCGGGCATGGTATTGTCAAAAGACACTTCAATAAAAATGGCTTTCAGTGTATGCGCTATTACTTTATCTGCAATAGCCTTCCATAATTGTTCTAATTGATTCGACTTTTCTACTTCATCGGCACCAGTATCTCCTAAATAAAGCAAATAGCTATTATTATTACGTACTAAAAAAGCACTGCTTTCATAGGGGTTTACATGGCTAAGTATATAAGGGGTAACCTTTAATTCGGTAGTAGGAATTTCAATTTCTTTACCAGGCGTTAAGTAGTTATAGGTATACTTATTTAAAATAGGTTTATCGCCCTCGCTACCAAAATTAGCCCAGCTTTTGGCCGTAAAATAGTTGTTCTTTAAAATATCAATTACAGCATTGAAGCCATAAATATTTTTTGGACTATCATTAGGTGAATTTAAAATAAGTCCTGCCACATGGTCTAAATGTGCATGTGAAATAAAATAAGCCTTGATATTATTTTTTTGAACTTCTTCGGCGCTTTGCGCTGTAAATAATTTATTAGCTACCGCTTTTTGTAAACCAGCATTAATAGTACCTGCGTCTAAGCATATATAATTACTGGAACCTTTTGCGGCTACCATATAGGAAGATAGGTTGGCTTCATCTAGTCCGCCTTTTACACCTAGGGGTATAATGGTAAAGCCGGATGATGCAGTTTGTGCTTTAGCACCTACACTTATATTCAGCGCAAAAATGAAAAATAAAATAATTCGAAAGTTCATGATAATTTATTTACTTAATTATTTAGTCCATTAATTAGTCAATCATTTATGAGCCATAAAGTTATCTACTTTATCTAAAAAAGCTTTAAGTGTTGCTAGGTATTCTTCTTTATTATCTTGCATAGTGGCATGACCTGCATTTTTAATCATCTTAAATTCAGCACCTGGAATCATAGTTTGAAAATGTTGAATGGTGCTAGGCCTTGCTTCATCAAATTCACCTGCTACTAATAAGGTAGGCACTTTAATGGTAGTAAGAAATGCTAAGCGGTCATACTTTAATAAATTACCAGTAGCTGTGAACTCGCTAGGCCCCCACATAAATTCATATACATTGGAACCTGAAAATAATTTAGCAGTATCGGCTTGTCCTTTTGTTCTTTCAGTTCTTCTTAAAAAGTTTTTATAATAAAGAGTTACTGCATCTTGATAAGCTGCATTATCGTAGGTTTTATTTTTTTCGTTTACTCTAATATTGGTTTGAATAGAGTCGGGTAGAGAAGCAATTAAAGTATCTGCATCCTTGGTCCACATTTCCGTGCTAAATAAAGGGCTGCTAAAAATAATTGACTTTATATGTTTCGGGTATTTAATATAATAGTCAATGCCTAGCATAGTGCCCCAAGAGTGGCCGTATAAGTAAAAGTTTTCAAGTTGTAGAGCTGTTCTAATTTGCTCAAGTTGTTCTACATAATTTTCGATAGTCATTAAAGAGGTATCGGTAATTCTTGTAGACCTGCCACAACCTAGCTGGTCAATAAATATAATAGGACGGTCATTGCTTAATTCCTTTAAATTTTCTAAGCCATAACTAGAAGAGCCAGGCCCGCCGTGTAATAAAAGAAGTGCAGGCTTATTACCTGTGCCATTAATACGGTACCAAACTTTGCCACCTTTCACATCTATAAACCCCTCCTTAGGACTCGTGGAGCTAGAAGTACAGCTTATTAAAAGGCTATAAAATAGTATTAAGATTATAAGTGGCAAATAATTTCTTGTTTTCATGGCGAAGAATTTTTCTATTTTATTTTTTGCATTTATTAAGATGGAAGATACAACTATTCAAGCTAAGAGGGAATCCTAAACCCCTCTTATAAGACCTACTTAAGTACCTTTCCCGGCATCGACTTTAATCTAGCTAAAAGCTTGTTTAAGCTATGACTATTGTCATAGAATTGTCTAAATAGTTGATGCCTATATTTTTAAACTAAATTTAAAAGTTATAATGAATTTATAAAGCGCAACCATTCATGTAAATGATTCCACAAGAATACGACTAAGCACTTTATTGATATATCTTCGTTAAAATATTCGGATATGCTTAAAACTAAATTTCGTTCCATTTGTGCTGTCGCAACAGGCTTAGATGTCTTAGGAGATAAATGGTCACTTATTATAATTAGAAATATGCTTTTTTTAAAAAAGTGTACCTATAAAGAATTAATGGACAACCGTGAAAAAATTGCTACTAGGGTTTTAGCCGATCGTTTAAAAAAATTGGTACTAGATGGCTTGATTGAAAAAAATAATCACCCTACTAATAAAAAAGTATTTATATATACGTTAACTGAAAAAGGTATTAGTACTATTCCTTTAATTATGGAATTAATGAAATTTTCAATGCAACATTACCCCAATCAAATTAAGGGTAAAACGGTGGACAAAAACAGAATTTCCTATAAGTTAACTCATGCTAGTTCAGAGCAGGCATTCATCAAAGATGCTAAAAAGGAGTACTTAAAGTACAAGAAAACCTTACCGGCTTAATTTTCTTTTTATGTAGAGCTATTTAGCGTTATTGAGTTTAGGCCCCATAGGCAAGGTATAGCCCAAACTAAGTATAAATTCCATCGTGCCGAAACCCTGTTTGGCGTTTCCTTTATACACATCTAGGTTGTAATAATAAGCGTAGTCTAGTTTACCTGCGAACTCAAGATATAATTTTTTATGAAAGGTACTTCTTAGTGCATATTCAAGCCCTGTATTCCATCCTCCGAACTGAAACCCCTTATCATTTTTTTGACCAAACAATTTATTTTCTACATGTGGAATTAAGGGACCAATTCCTGCCTTGGCTAAACCATCTATGGCAATAAAATCATTTGATATTTTTTTGAATCGTTTGCGTTTTACAATATTGAATAATAAAAAATTAGCTCCGTTGTTTAAGTAATAATAATTTTCAGCAGTCCCTTGTCCCGATTTAGTAAAAATAAAACTAGAGTCTACCTTAGCGCCATTAAAAGTACCAGACATACGTATTAATTGATTGTCTTTGAATAATGCCTTGGTATGATCAAAATTTATTTCAAAGGCAAGGTCTTTGTTTTTGTCAAAGAAATATCCAAAACGATAATTGTACTGAGGAATGCTTAAAGCTTTGGTAAATAAACCATCGTCCCATCCTGGGTTATCTACCAATAAAGTATTTTTAAAAGTAAAATTATTTTTTAATGCAGGCTGGTTAATAGTTACATTAGATAGTGTATAATATTCTTTATTATATCCCCAGGAAATATAGAATTCTCCTTTTCTTTCTTTTTTTTGAGCAGTACTGGTATGCACTGTAATCACAGCTAAGAATAGGAATAGATATTTTTGCATACTTTATGGCTGGTTGGCTAATTTATGCAAAGCTAGGTCTTTGCTGTTTTAAATTTAGACAATTCCACTCAAAATTGCTCAACAGGAATCTGACATATGTAGAATTATATCTATATTACACCCCATGTATTCTAATCTACATTTTGCTATCACACTATTGGGGATATTTTCAATTTTTGAAATTTTCAAAGGCGGTCAAAAGCTAAGTGTATTGAAGTATCATATTCTTGCAAGATTGCTAATGATTGTGGCAGGAAGCTTTTTTGATTATCTAGCCCTTGATGGTTACGAGATTCCTTATTATCATGAAATATTTAGATTAATAGCTGCCGTATTATTCGTTAATATGCTTTTTTTAATAGTTAGAAAAAAAATAAAAGAGGAAAGTAGGCAGCTAATTTTATATACCCCAAAAGAAACCCCCATAGTAAACTATGAGGGCTTCCTAAAAATTGAAAAAGTGAATTTTATAATTTTGTACTCTTATATATTTTTACCAAACCATCATTTTCACTACTAATTACTATTAAACTTTGATTAATTGGACTTTTAGAAGCGGGTATGAAAATAATTCCTTCTGGCGCATCACCTGTTTTATACATTTTAATAAAAACGGGTGCTGTAGGAGTAGTAATATCATAAATGGCAAATGCATCTGCTCTTTCCATTCCAACAACGGCTATTGTTTTACTACCCACTCTTCCAATAGCAATTGACTCTGGTTCAACTCCTTTATCATCACTTCTGCCGTCATCATAAATTTTTAATTCATTTGCTTTTTTATCTAATTCATTTTTACTATCAAAAACTTGTGCTCCAGTATTCGCATCCCAAACGCTAAATGATCTTGCCCCTAATGAATATAAAGCATCAAAATCGCCATCTCCGTCCGTATCGCCTAATGTTGTAGTTATATTAAGTCTACCTAAATTAGCGTCAGTTTTTAAAGTGGCTGCTGTTGGAAAATTTGTAGGATCAAATGTTACAGTACCTGCTCTTTTCATCTCAATAAATGCTGTATATTCTCTTGAATCGCCTTCGTTTGCAGTAAATAAATAAGGCTTACCGTTATAATTATAATAAGCAATGGCATCTGGCATGTAGATACCGAATACTTTATTATAAGCTGTAAATGCTACTTTGCTATCCTTGTCGCTTGCGTCAATTGCATTTGCTTCTAATGAATAGTCCTTAAAGCCTAATGGCATTATTTTTTTAACAATTCCAGTAACAATGTCAATTTCAGCAATGGCATTATTTTCTTGTAAAGTCACATAGGCAGTTGTATTATCATCTGAAACAGTAATGTATTCTGGCTCTATGTCTTTGTTAAAATTCTTACCTGGACCAAATATTCTAAAACCTTTTGAACTTAGTGTAGCTAACTGATTTTCAAAAGTTGAAAAATTAATTGTTTTAACTGAATAGTCAGACACTTTTATAATAGATACGCTTCCTTCAGGGTCATTAACGTAGTTATCACTTGGTTCGCCTTCATTTGCAGAAATAATATAATTACCATCATTAGTAAATGTAACCATGTCAGGTAATGCACCTACATTAATTGATTTTATTTCGGCGTAGGTAGATGTATTAAAAACAACAATTTTACCTGCAGCTTGTTTGTCGGTTGACTCAACGGCAGCAGCTAATTTACCATTGCTAACAGCAACGCTGTTTACATAGCCACCATAAGGTAACATGCTAATTGAATGTATGACACTAATTAATGCTGGGTTACTAATATCAATTACATCAATTTTATTTAATATGTAGCTATTATTCACTGCGAATAATCTGTCTGTAGAAGGGTCAAAAGCTGAAATTTCTGCAGCGCCAAGGCCACCTAAATTAATAGAGGCTATTTCAGTATAGCCACTAAGGTCTTCATTCTGCGTGTTTTCAAGAGGCGCAGAAACATCTTCTTTACGGCAAGAAAATATTGTGACTGTAATCAATAATAGATAAAAGAATTTTAATTGCTTCATGTTTTAAATTTAAGCATGAAAGATATTAATACTCTATTATCGGTATGTTACGAATACATTAACTAATTGTTAAGTGTATATTACTTCTAAAAAATTTAACCCTTCTATTTGGCCGCTATAATTTATTTCTTTGCCTCCTGTAATTTGTGAAAACTAATATAAGAGGTAAGAAGTAGCCCAAAGAAAATGACAGACATTATACCAAAGGGAATAAAAGCATCACCAACTGCTATATGTGCAATCAACGCTGTTATATACATGATACCATAACCCACATAGGCCCATTCTTTAAAACGAGCAGGCACAGCTGGTACTATTAAAAGTACTAAACCTATTAACTGACCAATACTCACTTCTATACCAAGGTAACGTGGAATAAGTAAATGATTAGCGCCATCAATAGCCACTTGAGAATTCATTTGTATCGCACCTAAAGAGAATAAGCAAATAATACCTGTGCTTATCCAGTAAATAATTTTTGTTGTTTTCATGTTTTAAATTTTGGTTTAAAATTTAATGTACGGCTATTTTCTTTTTTTATTCCTAATGAATTTAGGTCCCATCCATAGCCAAAACCCTGTAACAGTAAATAAAAATAATGAGATACCCATTATGGATGTGTATACTAATTTAATTGGCTCTCCATTGGTTTTGAAATAACGATCTAGGAATGAGCCATCATGTATATCTTCGAAAAAGTCAGATCGGCGTTGACTTATCTGTAAGACAGTTCCCGATTGACCATCTAATTGAATTTCCCAATAATTGTCTACGTATAAAAATTTAACGACTCCTTTATCTTTTCTGATATCAATTCTATCTAATTCAGTGCTTAATGATTTATCTACTTTATTGATTAAAACACTGTCTGAAATTTTTAAAAGTTCTTTGGTGGTTTTCCAAGTATCTAAATTGGCAGAACTTCCTTTCATTGTGGCTGGAAGTATCCAACCATTACTGTTTTTTTTCCAACCAAGTGTTAATCCTGTTATGGCAACAATAAAAAAGAACAAAAATAAGAATGCCCCCATTGCTCTGTGTACTTTTCGAAAAATTCGTAAGATAGTTACTTGCATGTCTCTAAGGTAAGAACTTATATCAATTGAAGCCCAAAATAACCAATAGCTGTAAATAGGGCACATCTTAATAATACGCCTAGGCTGCACCAAAATACCATTTTGTTGGTGGGCACATTAAAGCCAACACCAATTCCAATACTGATAGGAGCGCCAACAGTCATCGTACCCAATAAGCCTAAACCTACAACACCATATTTCTGCCAAATTTTTAAGGCAAATCCTGGCTCTTTGGCAACTTTTTCGACTTTATTTTTTCTGAATGTACTTATCCATTTTTTAATAATATCACCTAAGTAGGCTGCTACAAAAACACCTATTAAACCTCCAATGAGACTGTACGAAAAAATGGCAATTGGATTTAGTTTGAAAGCAAAGCCTGCAGGAATTGCAGCATATATTTCAAAAGTGGCAAGTCCAATTACTGTAAGTATTTTGTAAATCATTTTTATGCTATTTGCTGCTAAAGCGCAAAGGTAGCAATATGTATTTTAAGTTCTACTTTTTAATTAACTCAAAATAAGTAGCCACGAACCTGTCATTCACAATACTGCCTTGCACTTTCGCTTTTTTAATGGCATTGCAAAAACCTTCTGTGTCATGTGCATCGCCATGATCATCAATATTCGTTCCATCTACAAAGTAGTTCTTGCCTTTTAGTTTAACAGCTAAATTGCAGCCGTCGCCTTTCATTTTATACATACAATTACCACAAGTAGCTTCCACTTCATAGGTAGGACTTTTTGGGTTGAATACTAATTTTTTCTTATTAGTGTCTTGAGCATAAGTAAATGAAAAAGAAACTAACATAATAACTAAGAATAATAATTTTTTCATAAAATTTATTTTAAAATGTAAACTAATATTTTTCAGATTTTTTCTATTCCTAAAATTAGGCTAAAATTCATTTTCATTTTATAAATAATATAGGCATTATTAAATTAGGTAGGGCGTTATGGCTGTAATTATTGAATTTTTCCAATTTCGAAAGCACTCACGAATGCCAAAATTGATAGAAATCATATATAAGTAGTACAAAAATGCCTAATTTTGTGTATTCATAGATAAGTTTAAAATAAACAAAGCAAAATGAAAAAATTATTCATACTTACAGTTATACTATTTGTTTCAGTAGCAGTAAATGCCCAAATTTTGAAGGCAGAATTAACGGCTACAGGACTTACCTGTTCTATGTGTTCTAAAGCTACTTATAAGCAGTTAATTTCTATAGAAGCCATAGAAAAAGTAGAACCCGATTTAAACAACACAGCCTTCTTACTTTATTTTAAAAATGGCAGTGCTGTGAATATTGGTGACGTTAAAAAGAAAGTAGAAGATGCAGGCTTTTCTGTGGGTGAATTAGTGGTGGTGTTTAATTTTAAAGATCAGCAGGCAGCTAATAACAGCTCATTTACTTTAGATAACAACAAGTATACTTTTATGGATACCAAGGCCGGTACTTTAAGTGGAGAGGTAAAAGTAAAAATTTTAGATAAAGGTTTTATCGTAGATAAAGAGTACAAACAAATTGCAAAGACGGCAAAGCAATATCCTACCTACGCTAGCAATAACAAAAATGTATACCACATTAAGGTATTGTAATATGCATAAAATTTTTCTTTTCATTTCCCTTTTTATTTTTTCTACCGCATTTTCTCAAGAGCTATTTGTATTTACAGAGCCTGCTAGTAATATGCCTTCAAAGTCATTAGGGTTTAGAGATATGAATGGATTCTTTTTAGAGAAAGATGGTAAACTAAATTACCATAATATGCCAGAGCTTATGTGGGGCATTAATAAAAAATGGATGGTGCATGCACAAGGGTTTATAAGTAATAGACAAGAAGGTGGTTTTGAAACTGAAGGTGGAAGTTTATATGCGAAGTATAGGTTCTTTAGTGAAGATGCAAAACAAAGTCATTT